>Ga0307426_1000412_pt1 | contig 29351 bp, 32 predicted proteins | sample SalMarWE160340MG_FD_202165 | JGI IMG/M metagenome (GOLD analysis project Ga0307426, IMG submission 202165) | Salt marsh sediment microbial communities from the Plum Island Ecosystem LTER, Massachusetts, United States - WE1603-40 | ecosystem: Environmental > Aquatic > Marine > Intertidal zone >...
GCCATTGCCGGGTCAATGCAGTTTCTGAGCACGCCACGTGTCATCATCAACGCATCAGCGTACTGCCACAGAGGCTTTATGGTTTCACCTGGCTTCTCCAGCATGTGCGTAGGTCCCTGAAAATATCCGTGGTCAATCGGCAAGAAAAGAGCTTTGCCGTCTGTTTGGATTAGGCGTGAAAGCCTGTTTTTCATTCCCCATTCCATGTTATTGTTCCCTGCGGAACCTTTTGGGTTTCAGAATTAAATAACCTTTTCCTGTCCGCAAGGCTCAAACACACTTTCGAATAGTTTATCAGTCTGATTAAGATATTCGTGAATGGAAAATTACAGTTGCAGGATTGATCGCTTTTGGAGACCCTCTGTTCATTAAGATGCCCTGTATGCGGAACCCAAATAGACCCAACCAACGCGTTAACACGCATGCAAATAACATACGACACATTTGGAGGCAAAAAATATTGTTTCTGCAGCAAAAACTGCAGGCAACACTTTATAGAAGACCCGAAAATCGCGTATTTCTCTATGGAAATAGGCATCTCTAAAGACATCCCAACCTACAGTGGCGGACTAGGTGTTTTGGCAGGCGACATCGTGAAAGCCAGCGCAGACCTCAAGCTGCAGATGGTAGCGTTAACGTTGGCGAGCAGGAAAGGATATTTCAGGCAGAAGCTCACGGAACGCGGAGAACAGCAGGAGTTTCCTGACGAGTGGGACCCGTCTAAATCTTTGTTTCTGATGCCTAAAACGGCTAAGGTAACGATTGAAGGTCGTCAGGTAGAAGTTCAAGCTTGGACGCATGAGTATCAAAGTCCCACTGGTGGGATGGTTCCGATACTTTTCTTGGACACTGACGTGGAGGGCAATGCGGCTGAGGACAGGAGAATTACGGATTATCTTTATGGTGGTGATAAGCGGTACAGGTTTAAGCAGGAGATTGTGCTTGGGATTGGTGGCGTGAAGCTTCTTAAGGAGTTGGGCTTCAAGGTTAGAAAGTATCATATGAATGAGGGGCATTCTGCTCTTTTGACTTTTGAGTTGCTGCGGGAGAAAAGTATGGACGCTGAGAAGGTTCAGAATGTTTGCGTTTTTACGACACATACTCCGATTGAAGCTGCGTTTGACCAGTTCTCGTATGACTTGGTGGAAGAAGTGTTAGGCACGGAATATTTGATGTCGACTGTAAAGCAGTATGCTGGTCAAGAGAACTTGAACATGACGTATTTGGCTTTGAATTTGAGCAAGTACGTGAACGGAGTTTCCAAGGCTCACATGGAATACTCGCGTAAGCTGTTTCCAGGTCACTACATCAGGTCGGTGACTAACGGGGTTCACTCTTACACTTGGACTTGCCCGTTTTTCAGAGAGCTTTTTGACAAGTACATTCCGAGCTGGGCGAATGAGCCTATTCTGCTTGTTAGGGCGTTAGAGATTCCGAATCATGAGGTTTGGGCTGCTCACGTTAAGGCGAAAAAGAGCCTTGTCGAGTTTGTTGAAAAAAGCGCAGGCGCGAAGTTGGACCCTGAAGTGTTGACGATAGGTTTTGCTAGGAGAGCCACAGGGTACAAGAGGTCAACTTTGATTTTCTCTGACCTGCATAGGTTGCTGGATGTGAATAGAAGAGGGAAGATTCAGATGGTTTTCGCTGGGAAAGCGCATCCAAGAGATGTTGAGGGTAAGAGGCTGATAAGGGCGATTTTCGATTACGCGGATAAGTTGAAAGATGAGATTAAAATTGTGTATCTTGAAAACTATGACATGGAGATTGCAGGTCGGCTTACGTCAGGAGTTGATGTTTGGCTTAACACTCCTATTCCGCCGATGGAGGCTTCGGGGACAAGCGGGATGAAAGCGGCTCACAACGGCTTGATAAATTTTAGCGTGTTGGATGGTTGGTGGGTTGAAGGATGTGTTGAGGGAGTTACAGGTTGGTCGATTGGTCCACATCCGAAAGATTTTGTTACGGAAGAGGAAAGAAGAGAGGTTGAGCTTCATGACTTGTACAGTAAGTTGGAGTACTTGATTGCTCCGACTTTTTACGATCAGAGAGATGCGTGGATAACTTTGATGAAGAACTCGATTGGCAGGGTTGCGCATTACTTCCAGATTCAGTGGGTTATGCGAAGGTACATTACGGAAGCTTACATCATTTAGGCTTCTTTGCTCTGTGTTCAGATAGGATGCTTTCGATCAGGTGGCTTCTGTCGCGGTACTTTCCGCTTTGAACCTGCTCATCAATCCACTTCAGCTGGTCCTTGTTTAGGGATGCGAAAAGGCAGGATTTGTTTTCCAAGTTTAAGTTAGCGATGATGATGTATCCTTTCTCTATGAGCCAATGGTGAAACTGCCACGTGGTAAACACGCAAGCCGTGCTGCATGTCCGCCTAATCTGCTCGTACGCTTCTGATTTCTCCGTTTGCCTGTTTAACTCCATTTGCACGGGGCATTTCACGTCGTTGCAGAATTCTCTGCGTTTATACTCTGTGAAACCTTCAATGGCCATTTTTCATCAGGGCTAATCTCGACTCAAAGCTAAATAAGGTATTCGTTTTAAGAACGAAAGCGCGCGCTATGAGAGTAGGAAAGTAGAAGGGGAAAAAGATTAAAATTTAATCTAACCCAAACACCTATTACGCACTCTGCACTCCCAGCTTTGTAGATTAAGAAGGGGTAATTACGTGCAGTTTTTATTCTTCTGAAGAAATACGTGAGGTTGCTATGGCCTTTGACAAAGCTCTGGAAAACAAAGACCTCCAAGCAGCAATCGCAAAGTTTGTTGATGACTGTGAAATCGAGCTTCTAGGCGTTAAGCTTCTTGGAAAAGAAGGCGCGAAAAAGTGGCTCAACTGGATATGCAAGCACGTTGCCGCGATTAAGTTCTTGCCTGTACTATAATGGTTGAGGGCAACACGTTCTTTGAAGAGTTCATCGTTGAGGCGAAGTTTCATGATGGCGAGGAAGCCCATTCGAAGCAGGCTGTAGTTTTGGTTTTTGAGGATTTGAAAATAAAGAGTCTGCGGATGTACTTTGACAGGTTAGACTTTTCAGGTTCAGTGGCGAAGGATGTCGTAAGCAAAACAATCGTCAAGGAACTGCTAAAGAAGTCGCTTGAAGGCTTAACCTAACTTTAGCCCAAACAAAAACGCAAGAGCCAATGGTGAATCAGAAACATCAAAAAAGGGAGAAACTAAATTGAAAGTTGGTTGTAGACTCTGCCTTTTTCAGCCAAGTTTAGCCACGGGCAAATTTCACCCATGAGTATATCTCTTCGATTGTTGGTTTTTCAGCTTCTGTGATTTTTCCTTTTTCAACGCACAACTCGAAGACGCTGTTTATTTTCTTTCCGAGTTCAAGCGGGTCCTGCTCTGCCAGTTCTTTCCTGTTCATGACTTCGACTTCCTCCAGCAAGATCAGTTCTTTCTCTTTTATGCCTGGAACCATCGCAAGCTGCGCTCTTCCCTGCAACTTCTCAACCGTCTTCTCAGACATCTCCGTTCTCTCCGCGATCACCGCCGGGTCTGTCAAAACCAGTTCACCCACGCTGGCTATTCCCATCGCTCTCAGCTCGTTTCCAGTGTTCTCACCAATTCCCCTAACATCTTCCGGCTTGCTATCACTTGTCAACTGCGGTTTTGGACTGACAAACTCCGCTTCCAACCGTTCCAACTCCATTTTGACGTTTGCGGTCTCCTCTTCTTGCTTCGAAATGGCTTTTTCCATCTTTTTGTTGCTTCGTTCATGCCTCGCCATGATGTTCCCTATTCCCACGATTTGCCTCGCCAGTTCATCTTGGGCCTCAGCCAAGTTTTTAGTAAACAGGTTGACTAAGTTCTCGTTAGCCTGTTTTATCTCCTTACTTTGAGCACTGAGTTGCTTCGCCATTTGACCTTTGACATCAGCTAATTCACTGTCGAACCTCTTGACTAAATTAGCTTGAACCTGTTTTATCTCCTCTTCCTGCTTGCCGAACGCTTTTGCGACTTCCTTTCTCGTTGCATTTAGGCTTTCGTCGACTAGGAACACCCTCGCCTGCAAACTTTCCAGAACCTTTTGTTGGAGCTTTTGCCCACTCTCTAAATTACTTGCTTTCGCGTTAATCTCATTAAGCAGTTCCTTGTTTGATAACTCACTCACTACTCTAGCGGCGGTTCCACCAAGGAAAATCAACGTTGCAACTATCGAGGCTATTAGATAAGCATAGATTGGAATTGGTCCAGTTATACTATCAACTAAGTAAGGCTGGAAAGTGTTCTCTATTCCCAGATTGATTGCCAGAACTATCGCTGTAATCGCATTTAATCCTGCCAGAAAAGAAAAGAAACCTAACGCCCAAATAGCCTTTCCTTGCAAAGTTACATACCTCATGCGTACTCCAATGTAACATAACAATGTAGATTGCAACTTGTATTTATTATTTATTAATGCCGACTCAACGAAAAATCCGAATTCGAACTTTTCCCAAATCCAAACTAAAAACTAATTTCGGGTTTCAGGATTTTGACCCCGGTCAGTCATCCAACTCTTTCCACAATGATAATGCGTGACAAAGAATGTGGCGCTTAAACAGTGGATTTGGAAGTTGACAAAAGAAAAGAAAGGGAGGTTTAGTGTCTGCAGCCTACGGCACAGAACTTACGCTGGCATGAACGCGGAATCGTCAATCGACGGATCCACAACTATATTTGAGATAACGTACGTATCCCCAGTGTAATCTCCACTACCAGACCAATCTGCAAGAGCAGTCATATATTTGTCTAAGCCCGGTTTACCGATCAACGCGTTGTCCCAATAAGTCGCCCAATCCGAAGAATAATCATCAAAGCCCATACCGAAATCAGCCAATACCGATTGTGCAGTTTGATTCATTATGTAAGTAAACTCCATGCCTGTAGCGTCTGTCTGATCCACGCGTAGCAATATGTCAGAAGTCCCCAAGTTCTTCACCGTAAAACGGTCTGTTTCTACACCGCTTTCTACATCAGCTTCTACATCAAACCTCATACTAGTTGCACCCTCAACAGGCGAGCTTGGAGTTGGCGTTGGAGTTGGAGTTGTTTCCCCTCCGCCTCCGCCATATAGTATATAGGCTGCAACTCCAGCTATGACCACAATGATGACGACTATGCCTACGATCACCCATGTAGATAATCCTTTTTTGTTCACCGAAATCCCCTTTTGTTACCTATTTTAGAGGCATGACAATTTAACTCTTTTGGATATATTATAGCCCCGAAAGTTCTTGCTTAAAAACAAATTAGAATTCACCAAATCCACCCAAACTCAAAGCAGGAGGAACTACTACCCATATATTTTTTTAAAAAAACGAAACCAACTACAACAAACACCGTAATTAGTAAAAAGTACTCAATCCGTATGCAAGAAAAGGGCTATCCTTCAGAGCTACTCTTTCTCTTTTTCTTGTTTCAACAGCTGGCTCGCCAAACTTGTCAAGAAGATCACGCTGAATGCCAACGCCGCTATGCCTATCTTGTACGTGAAATCCATGTCGGAAAAGAAAAGTGCGAAAACGGACACCAGCATCAGCGCTAACACTAGGACTTCTTGCACGCTACTTAGATTGCCTAAGCCTGTTCTCAAGCTCATTTGCAACGTCACCTTTTGTTCAATTTCTCACGGTGCCATTTATTAGTTTTCTCTTTTGCCTGCTTTTTTTACATAAACGTTAAAACCTTGCTGATGCAAATAATCTTTTATAAGAATGACTATGAGATGTTTATGCGACGAATGCACCGCTTCCAAAACTCGAGGGCGTAGATTGAATGCCCTACATTAAAAAAATAGAGCTTAAAGGCTTCAAGTCCTTCGGACCGCAAACGGTTAAAGTAGCCCTAGATAAGGGTTTCACCGTCATAACTGGTCCGAACGGAAGCGGAAAAACCAACATTATGGACGCTTGTTTATTCGCCCTCGGCGAGCTAAGCATGAGAAGGATGCGTGCTGAAAACGCGGCTAAACTGATTTTCCACGGCTCTGAAAAAGCTGGGTTAGAAAAGTCGAAAAGGGCTAAGGTGATACTTCAATTTGACAATTCAGACGGCACCATGCCCGTTGACACGATCACAGTTACGGTTTCGCGGGAGGTTTACAGAAACGGCCAAAGCGTGTACAGGCTGAACGGCAGAAGAATCTCGCGGACGCACATACTTGAAACTCTCTCTATGGCAGCCATAAGCAGCGCTAGCCAAAACATAATCCCGCAAGGTACCATAACGCGATTAACAGATGTTAACCAGACGGAACGCAGAAAAATCATCGAAGACCTCGTTGGAATCGCCCAGTACGACGCAGAAAAAGCCGACGCGGAAGACAAATTGCGCACCGCGGACATCTCCATTCGCACAGCCATGGGACGAATCGACGAAGTGCAAAAGCGGCTGGACGACCTTGAGCGGGAACGCAACGAACTTTTACGGTACAATTTCATCCAGAACGAAGTAAAAAAGTTCGAAGCCGTCAAAATCTCTCACGAAGTTGTCCAACTGAACAAAAAAGTCGAGGAAACCTCAGTGCAAGCAGACAAGGTCAGAATCAAAGTTGAAAAATTCCGCGGATTACGCAACGACCGCAGAACCAAAAGAAGACAGGTTGAAGGAGAGTGGCGAAAACTTAGCTCAGAAATGGTGGAAGAAGGCGGCTCACAAGTACTGAAGGTGCAGATCAAAATCGGCGAGTTAAAATCGAAACTCACCGAGCTTACAACAAAAATAAGCTCTGGACAAGCCAGCCTCGAAAGCTTAAGCCGCGTGAGAGAAAACAATCTGGAACAAAGACAATCAATAAGAAACGAAATTCAAGAAAACCGACTGAAAATAAGAAAGCTCCGAACCGAACACGAAAATATTCAGTCCCAGGTCAGCGCAAAAGAGGCTGAGCACGAAACTCTGGCACAGGAGACGGCTCATCTTTGGGGCGGTCTTGACGAAAACAGCAAGAAAATTCGCCAGATCGAAATGAAGGTTGACGCTCGATACAGGAAGCTTGCCTTCTTAAGATCAGAATACCTGAAAGAGAAAAATTCCATTCAACTCACTTCTAGTCGGCTCAGGGAACTGGAAGCTCGCAAAGCAAGATTCACCGCAACGCTTGAGGAAATTGAGACCTCGCTTAATGAGCTTGATAAGGTTCAGAAAGAGCAGAAGGCGCAGCTTAAGAGTCTTGAGCGTACTCTTGAGCGGAGAACAGCCCAAAGGGAGTCTGTTGAAAGGGAAATTTCGGAAGCGGGGAAAATTGCGAGTTCCGCAAAGGAAGCGGTAATAGAGTTCGTTACCCAGCGGGAACTCGCTGAAACTGTGGCGGCTGAAGAAAAGGCTTTAAGAAGCATAGAGGAACTGGGCGATTTAGGGGCAATCTCGGGCATTTATGGAAGATTGCGCAAGCTGATTAAGGTTGAAAAAGCCTACAGGAAAGCAATAGTCGCGGCTGCCGCTGGATGGCTTAACGCCTTAGTTGTGAAAGACATTGATTCAGCCTTTATGTGCACGGGAACTCTGAAAAGGATGAAGCTGGGAAGAATAAAGATTATCCCGCTTCAAGAGGCTTCGAACCCTAATCCTTCAAACATACCTCGAAGGCAGGGGGTTAGCGGTGCTGCTTCCGCCTTTGTTAAGTGTGCTCGAACTTATGAGCCAGCGGTTAACTACGTTTTTGGAGACACCTTAATAGTTTCTAATGACAAGACGGCGTTTGCTCTCTCAAGTGAAGGCTATCGAGCTGTGACGGTTAACGGGAACCTTTACGAAGCTGGAGGAGGCTTCGAAAGCGGCTATTACAGGTCTCCTATAGACTTTTCAAAGATTATTCCCAGTGAAAACGCCATAAAAAGCCTTGATGAAGCTGTGAAAGCGCTCCAGCAGCATCTTTCGCAAAGAGACAGCGACATGACGGTCTTCGAAGAGGAGATTGAGCGTACCAAAATCGAGATTGCTCGGCTGTCAGATTCCATAGTTACATTGGACCGGGAAATGGTAAGGGTTAAGCGAAACGTCAAACGAACTCAAAGCAACGTCAAGCGCTTGGAAAAGTACTGTGTAAAACTGGAAAAGGAAATAGAGGCTGGAAAAGGCCAGATAGGATTATACAAGTCTGAAAGAAACGCGATTCAGAAGGAAATTCAGAAGCTGCAAGCTGAGTTAGGCGAGCTGAGGAAGAAAACTGATGTGGGGCACATTCAGGAGTTGGAGGTCAAGCGAGAAAAGCTTGCAGAGGAGATAATCGCTCTCAGGCAGAACCTAGGCACTGTTCAAACCGATATGTCTACGCGGCAATCCCAGTTCGACAATGTCTTGCGGGTTGGGTATCAAAACGCCAAGATCCAGCTTTCAAAGGTTATACAGCAGCACAGGAAAGTGGAGAAGGAAGTGACTGAAGCGCTTCAGGAGCGTGAATCTCTCAAGCAGGAAATTTTGGAGCTGGAAAAAAGCCGCGTTGAACTTTCTAAGGTGGTTTTTTCGGCGAGAGAAGAATCCAAAAAGTTCACTACCCAGATAGACGCGATTGACGACGAGCTTCGCGGGCTTGACTCGGAGTACGAGCAGGCTGAAATGCTTCTAAATCAGCTTCAGTTGAACGTTCAGAGTTGTAGGTTGCAGCTTCAGCAGCATCAAAGTCAGCTTAGGCTATACGGCTATGAACAGCCTTTAGAAACCACGGAGAAGCAGGTTGAGGAAGCTGAAACCTCGATGAGGATGATGCAGTTTGAGCTTGAAAGGATTGGTGGGGTGAACCAGCTTGCCTTGTCGCATTATGAGGAGCAGATTTCAAGATACAGAGAACTATCTCTTCGTTTGAATGAGCTTGAAAGAGAAAAACAATCCATAGTGCAGTTTATGGATGAAATTGAAGCCAAGAAACGCAAGGTTTTCATGGACGCATTTGAAAAAATCAACCTGAATCTTCAGACTTACTTTTCAAAGTTAACTGGAGGCGGATCTGCCGTTTTACAACTTGAAAATCCTGAGGAGCCTTTCCAAGGCGGCATAGACATGATTGTGCAGTTCCCAGACAAGCCATCCATAGTTGTCAGCGGTGCAAGCGGTGGCGAACGCTCTGTTTCGGCTGTTGCCTTCATATTCTCCTTGAAAGATTTTACGCCTTCATCATTTTACATTCTCGACGAGATTGACGCACATCTGGACGCTTTTCACACTACCAAGCTTTCTGACCTTCTTCTTGAAGAGGCTGGAAAAATCCAGTTCATAGTGATTACTTTAAAGCCTGAGATGGTGAATAAGGCGCAGAAAATTTACGGAGTTTACGCGCGTAACGGTGTTTCCAGCGTCATATCCGCTAAGTTCTTGGAGGCGACCAGCTAAATGTCCACGGCGATACGTAAGCCGTTTTACCTGAGACCACCGTGGAACATTCTCTTTGAATTAAACAAACTTGAAAAGCTCACGCCTTGGAATGTGAACATCTCTTACCTGCTCAGGTCGTTTCTTTCGGAAATGGAGCGGACGGGAAAAGTGGATTTCAGAGCTTCAGGTGTTGCACTGGACTCTTCTGCACTCATCTACTTGATGAAGTCTAAGCTTCTGCTTACTTTGCAGGAGCCACCAGCACCGCCGAAACCACCTCCAGATTTCGTTCCACCACCGTTGTTTTTGCCTTTGAGGCATGAATTGACTTCAACGACTATTCAGCATTTGTTGGATGTGTTGGATGATGTTTTGAAAGGTGAGAAGTTGCATCGTATCGACAGGGTTGTTGCGCAACCGGTTCTTCCGGCTGTGTCAGACATCTTGCCTCAGTTTGACGCGTTTTTGGCGGAACTTGAGTTGCAGATGGAGAAGCTGTACGCGCTTCTGTGTGAGAAGGTTAAGGGTGCTGGGATTATTGAGTTTTCAACGTTGATAAAGGGTGTGGACAGAATAGAGGCGGTTCGCACATTTATCCTGCTGCTTTTTCTGGCTCAGGATGGAAAAGTGAGTTTGTGGCAGAATGAGGAAACCGAGGAGTTATACATAGCTGTGGGGAACTTAAACGTTGCAAGAGACGAAAAAGCAATCCGCTAATTCACAGGCTGATGCCCAGCAGGCGCAAGAGGTAGAGAAAACGCGGCGTCTCCTGCGGTTGTTGGAGGCAGCCTTGTACGTTGCTGGTCGTCCTTTGAACCTTAATGAGCTATGTTCTGTTTTAAGCACCAGGTCGAAAAAGAAAACTAAAAAATACACTAAAAAGCTCATGCAAGAATACTCAGCCAGAAACACTGCGCTTGAAATATTGGAGTTGAAGGATGAACGCTACGTTTTACAGTTGAAAGCAGATTTCACTCCGTTAGTTAAGAAGCTTGTCAATAGACCGTTGCTTTCCTCTGGTCCATTGAAAACGCTTTCTTACATTGCGTATAGGCAACCTGTCTCGCAGAAAAGAGTGATTGAAGTGCGGGGTCAGCACGCTTACGGTCACGTGAAGCTTCTAAGGGACATGGGGTTGGTTGGGGCTGAACGCGCTGGGCGTTCAATGACGCTGAGGACGACTGATTATTTTGCGGATTATTTCGGGTTAACTCATGACACCGCAACGATGAGGAGAGAGTTAAAGCGCATATTCGGCGAAGCATTAAAGGAAGAGAGCTAATCCTAAAAGGATATATGAAAGTGAAAACACAGGAACTCGATAAAGCGCTTACTTGTGCTGTTTCGGCTTTTCGTTCTGAGCTTTCAGCAGTTGCTTGGCGATTCGATTTATAACTTGTTCTTTCGAGCCTTTTTTCTCTACCAGAAGCATGCCCGTCTTCACCCACGGCGTCTTGGAGTAACCTTTATCCGCCACCACTTCGAATTCCAAGCCTGTTTTTTGTGCGGCTTCTTGGATTTCCAGAATTTTCGGAGACTGCACTGCCAAACTCTTTGGGACTCGCCGCCCTTCGTTTCTCGTTTTTGCTTGGTCAAAGTAGGCTGGCCAAATCATGATTTTTTCTTGTTTGCGCATTTAATCACCATTTTCATTTGTGGGCGTAATAGGCAGTTAATTTCGCATTGTTCTCGTCTACGCGAACGAAGCCGAACCGTTCAAACTGTATCACAGCGTCTGGCTTTAACTTTTTGCAGGCGCTCTCCGCGACGCCCTCATTCACGGTCGCGTTGGGCATCACCACTTGGCACGGGAACTCGGCACCCTCGAGTATCCAATGGATAAACTTGGCTTTAGCTTTTCTCGCTTCCTCGTAGGCTTCACTGGCAAACGACGCTTCCAACGAGCCGGAGTTTACGCGTTCTATCTTGACGTTAAAAAGCTCCATTAGCCTGATCACTTTTCCAACCTCTGCAGCGTCCGCGTCTCTTTTTGCTATCCAGAAAACTGCACCTTCGCCTTTAGGCGTTACGGTATATTCTCTGAACCCTCTTTCAGGCTTTTCTGGATGTAAAGGCAGTTTAGGTCTGAAGATTTTTGGGATATACTTGACTTTTAGCGCGGTCGGCTCTGAGACAAAGAAGTACCTGTCACTTGTCGGGTCCAAGATTTTGCGGTTGTAAGCGTATAGGTTTTCCCAGCTTAACGTCACATCAGCCGTTTTGGGTCCAACGTCAATTATCATTTTCTCAATGGCGCCAGTCGTTATCCCGCGCCGCCTTAAAGCCGCGAACGTTGCCAGCCGAGGATCATCCCACCCCGCGTACAAGCCGTCCCTCACGCCCTGAACAATCTTAGACTTGCTCAAAAAAGCCCCTGTTATCTTCAACCTGCCGTAGTGAATGGCTTCAGGATACGTCCACCCCAAATGCTTGTACATGTACTCTTGCCTGACCTTGTTGGTTAAGTGCTCTTTGCCGCGGATTATGTGCGTTATACCCAACAGATGGTCGTCTAAGCCTGTTGAAAAGTTGTAGAGCGGCCAAACGCGGTACTTGCTGCCAACACGCGGGTGCGGATACTTCTCAGGGTTAATAATCCTGAGCGCAGGCCAATCCCGCACCGCAGGGTTCGGATGCTCCACGTCTGTTTTAACGCGAACCACCGCTTCGCCTTCACCGTAATCGCCATTCAACATGCGCTTCCACCGAACCAAGTGCTCCGCTGGTGACAGATCGCGGCAGTTGCACGGATTTTTGGCTAAAGATTGTTTCCGGAACTCGTCAGGCATGCACGTGCAGACGTAAGCGTTCCCGTCCCGCAGAAGCCTCTCAGCATACTCATAGTAAATCTGGAGCCTGTCGCTCTGGATGTACTCTTCATCCGCCTTGCACCCCAGCCACGCAAGGTCTTCTCTGATGCGGTCGTAAAACTCCAAAACTGGCCTTTTCACCTTCGGGTCAGTGTCCTCGAAGCGCAGAATGAACTTGCCCTTGTACATGTGCGCGTACTCGTGGCTTAGGATTATGGCTCTTGCTGAACCCAAGTGCAGGACGCAGTCGGGGTTCGGCGAAAAACGCGTGACAACCTGCTTGTACTTGTCCGCGTTCGGCAGTGGTGGGAGGCCTTTTTCCTCTTCCACGGGTTTTTCTTTTTTGAGGGCTTCGTGCCAGTTTTCCTCAATCATCCGTTTTTGTTCTTCGCTGGAAAAGCTGTTGACCTCGTTAACGACTTTGCTGATTAAGCTTGAGAGTTCTTTTGCTTTCGTTTTTAGTTCTTGTTTTTCGCCGATGATTCTGCCTATGATGGCGCCTGCTTGAGCTTTTCCGCCGTGCTGTAACGCGTTTAGTAAGGCGGCTTTTCGAACAAGTTCTCTGAGGGCTTTATTGTTTTCCAGTGTCAATTTTTTACAGCTCGTGAAGGTTAGATGGTTCTTTTAATCAAGAATTCCGCGAACGCTTTTAATTTTTCCTTAGCCTCGGACGAGGGCAAGAGCTTATCCACTTCGTTCCAGCTTTCCTCAACTATCCGTGCGGCAGTGCGCTTCACGTGCACTATGGCGTGGTATTTCTGCATTAAGGCTATGGCTTCGTCGCGGAGCGCTTGGTCTGAAGTGTGCATGTTAAGAATCTGGATGAGGCGCTTCCGTTCTGCGCTGCTCGCGTTTTTCAGCGTGTGAATGACCATCAGGGTTCTCTTTCCTTCGGTTATGTCCTGTCCGACCCCGCCCTTCTTTTCCGCAAACGCCTTCCCCGTCAAATCCAGAACGTCATCCTGCATCTGGAAAGCCACGCCTATACTCTCAGCAAACCGCCCGAGCTTCTCCACCAACTCCTTGTCGGCACCTGACAGAACCGCGGAGATTTTGGCTGCCATCCGCGACAAAGTGCCCGTTTTGTAAGCGCACATCTGCAAGTAATCCTCCTCGTCCAAGTCGTCCGCGTTAGCTATGCCCCTGTGCCACGTGATGTCCATGGCTTGCCCCAAGCTGAGGTTTATCATCTCCTGCACGTAAACCTCGTAGATGTCCCGCAGTGTCTCCGCTGGGAACTGGGCTTTTTTCTCCATCAGCGGCAGCAGCGGCAGGTAGTACATGGCGTTTCCGGCGTTAACAGCTATATCCACGCCGTAAACCCTGTAAGTGCACGGCTTTCCCCTTCTAAGCTCCGAAGAATCCTCTAAGTCGTCAACAATCAAAGTGCCGTTGTGAACGACTTCTGGAATTATGGCAAAATCCTGGCAGTCAGCCGAGTTTCCGCCCAAAGCGTCACAGATAAGCAAAAACAGGGCTGGACGCCACCTTTTTCCGCCCCTGTCCAGAATCTCCCAGATTGGCTCGGCAATCCCCTTGTTCAAAGCCTCCAAGTTGCTGCTGTACAAGGGTGGATTAACCTTGAAGAGGATCGAGTTTTCAGAAAATTCCCGTGGAATATACTTCTCAATCGCCTTATCTATTAGAAGCGCTTTTTCCTCAAGAAACCTTTCAACATCCACGCTTAATGCGCTCCCCTCTTGGCGTAGCCCTCCACACTGAAACCCCTGGTTTTCAGCCACTCCGCAGTCCTACCTGCCACCACAACGGGCGTCTTTGCCAATTGCGGCACGCTCTCCGCTCCCACAAGAAACATTACATTCCTCAACTCCTCTGTAAAAAGCGAAAGCAGATTCTCCGTTTCTTTGGCACCTTCCACCGCGGTTTGAAGTACTGGCAGAGAGACACTGGCCAAACAGGCGCTAAGCGCCAACGCCTTAGCCACGTCCACACCGCTGCGAACGCCGCCGGAAGCAAACACGGGAATTTTGACCGCTTGAGCCGTTTCTACAAGGCTTACCGCCGTTGGGATGCCCCAATCCCAAAAAACGCCACCTAACAAATGCTCCATGCTGGTTACTTCTGACCGGTAATATTCGACCGCGGCAAAGCTTGTTCCGCCCGCTCCACCGACATCTATCGCTTTCACGCCCGCCGCCTCAAGTTTCCTCGCGTCTTCCGTAGCAATGCCGCCACCAGTCTCTTTCACAATAACTGGCGTGTCAAGTGCCCCAGCGACCTCCCCGATTTTTGCGAGAACGCCCTTGAAGTTAGTTTGGCCTTCGGGCTGCACGGCTTCATGCAAAGCGTTCAAGTGTACAGCCACTGCATCAGCGTCTATCATCTCCACCGCCTTCTTCACCTCTTTCACGCCGTACCCGTGGACAAGTTGTACTCCACCTATGTTAGCGATCAGGAAAGCATTGGGCGCTTTTTTTCTTGCTACAGCAAAGGTTTTTTCCAGTTTGGGGTCTTCTATGGCTGCGCGTTGGCTCCCTACGCCCATGCCTAAGTTCAGGTGCTCAACGGCTTCAGCTATAGCCGCGTTTATCCGCGTGGCTTCCGCCGTTCCACCCGTCATGGCACCTACGATTAAGGGCGCAGAAAACTTATGACCCAAAACGGTCGTGGACAAATCGATTTTTCGCTTGTCAACCTCGGGCAAGGCTCGATGAATAAATTGGATGTCTTCAAATCCCGCGGTGGCTTCTCTGGCTTGAGCCGCCTCCTTCAGGCAAATCTTTATGTGGTCTGCCTTGCGCTTCTCTGTTTCTTCTCCCAATCCTACTCCTTCCGTATAACTGTACCTTCTACCGCTTCTCCCATAAGAGCTTTGTAAACACGGTTCGGTTTCCTCGCGTTCACGATATTGACTGGGATTCCTTCAGCTAAGGCTGGGATAAGTTCGGTTACCTTGCCGAGCATGCCGCCTGTAACGTCAGAAGCGGTGGACCCGCCCAGTTTTTCTTTGATTTTTTCAAGTTCACTCAACGTCAGATGCGTGTACAACTTGGCGTTTTTCGCCATTTTTGGGTCTGCATCATACAAGCCGTCAGTGTCCACACCAATCACGATGTTGGCAGCGCCGAGTTTTCTTGCCAAGTGCGAAACAATCTGGTCGCCCGAGAGCACCGTGAACCCCAACTTCTCGTCTAATGTGGCGTCTCCGTAAAGAACTGGTGCAAACCCCATTTTCAAGTACGACTTAAAAACCGTGTCTTCAAAGGTTTTGATTCGACCGTTTTCCGTTACCACGCAGCATGAGGGGGCGACGCTTATGGCGGGGATGTTGTGCCACACCAGCGAGTCCATAACCAAGCCGTTAAGCACCGTCATAACGTGGTGGGTCTCAGCGAACCCAACTTTCTGCGCTTCCTCCCGTAAGCCTTCTTTTATACCGTACTTTTGGGCTGTGGGATGCCCGAAACTCCCGCCGCCATGCACTATCACCAAGCTCCTAACTTGCGCCTTCTGAATCTCTTCTGCCAAGCGGTTTATGACTTCGGTTCGCACAGCCAGTTCCCCGTCTTTTTCGGTGATGACTGAGCCGCCGATTTTCAGGATTGTAAGTTTTGCCTCGCTCAATTCTCACACATCTCCACTTTGTTTAAGTTACCAAACGCTTAATTTTACATTATGGTGACGACGTCACCGTCTATGCGAATTACATCGCCCGTTTTTATCTTGGAAGTATCAATCTTGTCAACGCACGGTATCTCAGATATTATCGCGCCCACAGCAACCACGGTCTCGCACTCCTTATTAATCATCCCAGCAGGAGCCACACCATTCTTCTTCATCCTATAAAGCGTGTAAGAGCCAACCGTTGACCCCTTCCCATTCGGAAAAACCAGTATCTTGCCCTTCACGCTCTTGCCCTGCAGCTCATGCCCCTTCTCAATTATTTCACCCGTGTTCGGATCTACCCCGCCGTAAAACGAGATAGGCTGAGAAGTCACCATGGCTTCTTCCTGCGTCGTTCCTTTTGAGATAATTCTTCCTTTCAACTCCATTTTCCCGTCACCGCCGCTTCCACGCACTCTTCTAAACTGCCCATCTTGGTGAGCATCTTGTTATGCCTCGAATAGTAGCAGCCTTTCGCGGAGGTTGTCGCCACCGACTTAAACCTGCCCTTCAACGGGGCTACTGCCATGCAAGTGTCGCATGCGAATTTTCCTCCCGCACGCTCAATCACTTCGGTGTAACCTCGCTTGTCTGCCAACTGCTTCGCGAACCTTGAGGTTGCGACCCAGAACTCCGTGTTCGGAGAGATTTTTCGGCCTTTCACCAGCTCAGCTATCGCAGCGATTTCCTTAATCGAGCAGTGTGGACAGCCCACACACACCAATTCAATGTCCGTAACGTCATCGTTAATGTTCTCATACGCATCTTTGATATCCCCGTCTTCCACCGTGACCGAGTCTTTCGGAGGCTGATGCTTCTCTGACCCAGGAGTTATGCCTTCCATGTAGAAAAGCGGTTTTGAACCATAAGTCACCACCGACGCGCAGAAAGACTTCAACTCGTCCACTTCTGCGTCTTTTATGCCCGTTATGTACGGTATCCTGTTTTCCGCCTTTTTCCCGATACTGTAGCCTAGAGCACCCCAATCCGAGAACTTGGCTAAACAGGCGTTGACTTGCACATGGATGTCTGGCACTCGGTTCTCGTCCAGATGAAGCCCGTAGGACGGAGTCTTGCCCACAAACGCCGCCGCAAGCGCTGAAGGCCCACCTTCCCTGTTCGTCTTCGCCCCGATGACCGAGTTTGCGAAGGTCACAGCTGAAGATTCGGACCACGCAACGTGCTCTCCATAACGGGGCAGGTTGCCAATCAGATACGGCGTGCACGTACAGCTGACAAGTATACCCATTCTCGTGAACGCGTCTATGACCAAGTTTTGTTTTTCCGCAAATTCCTCGCTGATTCCGAGCTGCCGCCAGTTCTCCAAATCCATTCCCGCAGGGTTCAAAGTTGTAAGCACCTTGACTCTGCCGTCCTTGGCGAGTTCATTCAGAAATTCCAGCCCTGCGTCGCCGAGGTTGTGGTATGACACGCCTGCCACCTGCACGGAACCCACTTTTATGAGCTGTTTAGCGCCGTAGATGTCTCCTAGGGCGACGAGGATTTCCATGGATTTTCTTACGGCGTAGCCTTCTTCGCCGCTGAGCATTTTTTTTTCTTCTTTGGTGAGGTGCATGAGAATCACAGGTAACTGTTTAAGTCAACTTGGCGGTACCTTTCTTTCACGAAGCTTTTGTCGGTTTTCCCAGAGGGGATTGTGGCGTCTAAGCCCATCTTGCACGTTCTCGCCTTTTTCCCTTCAGTCAAATCTCCAGACGGATCAAGAGACGAGCCTCGCTGGTTGGGCAGGATAACGGCGTTTTTGTCCGCTTGGAACCTCGTGGCGACCGCCCATTCCACATCGTTTGGGTCGTAAATGTTTATGTCATCGTCCACTATGACGCAGTGCTTAAGCGACTTGTGCCCCTCAAACGCCGCGGTTATCGCTTTTTTTCCGTCGTCTGGGTTCTGCTTCTTTATTTGGACAACCGCGTGGAGCCAACTGCAACCGCCCGGAGTGATGTAGACATCGCGGCACTCGCAGACTTTGTTTACTTCGTTAAAGATGGTGGGCTCTTTCGGCATACCCATCAAGAATTGGTGCTCATGCCTTCCAGGCAGCAGAGTTTGGTAAATCGGCTTTTCCCGGTGAGTGATGCACTTAATTTCGACCACTGGTTGCTGTCGTATCTTGTCGATTGTTCCCGTAGTATCTAGAAACGGACCTTCTGCTGCTTTTTCTTTGGTTATTCTTCCCTCCAGCACGATTTCGCAGTCTTTAGGAACTTCAAGGTCGATAGTCTTGCACTTAACCAGCTCTGTCCGTTCTAACGCGTTCGCCATTCCCAGCTCGTCAACGCCCTTCGGCAAGGACGTGGCAGCGGCGAGGAGAACAGCGGTTGAGTTGCCTATGCAAATAGCGACGTCAAGTTCCCCGCCAGACTTTTTGAGAGCCGTGTCCGTGCCCCGCTCTTCAACGATTCTGGCTACGAAGCGGTTCTTGCCTATCAGCATGAGCCTATGGAAGCACATGTTTCTGCCCAGTTCAGGGTCCCGCACGATGGAGACCGCGGACGCGATGTATTTTCCGCCGTCTTTTTCCGTGTACCGCATTATGGGCAGCTTTGTTAAATCCACTTCTGGTTCCACTATTTCTTGGCATTCGCCTTTCTCCACAGCCTCGGGAGGTAAAGGATTCTCAATGGCGCTGGATAAATTGTGCAGCAAATGTTCCTTTTTCAGGGTTAAAGCTCTGCCAATAATTTCTTTGGAAGCCAATAAGCCTGCTGCGACGGGGATGCTGGATTCTTTAACGTTTTCAAAAAATACGGGCTTTTCGCCTAGTGCCTCTATAACGCCCGCCATCTCGTACTCTGTTGACACCGCTTTGCTTATGCGCGTTAATTCTCCGCTTTTTTCAAGCGTTTCCAGGAAACTTCTAAAACCCAATTCGCATTCGCCTTGCATTCTAATTGTTAATTATTCTCTTATATTTTTTCGACCCCGATTTTTGTTCTCAACACTTCAAAACCTTCTTTTTCGATGGCTTTCGCCACTCGCTCTTGCAGTTCCTTTGTCGGGGTTAACGCGGTCATGCAGCCTCCGCCTCCGCCACCTGTAAGTTTAGCGCCATAAGCGCCTTGTTTTCGGGCTATGGCCACCAGCAAGTCAAGTTCTAGACTTGAAACCTCGATTTCCTGTAGCAGGCGGTGGTTTTCGTTCATGAGTTCCCCAATTTTTTTCAGGTCGTAGGCTTCCAACGCTTTTCTGCCTGCATACACCAGCGCTTCCGCCTGCTTGAACAAGGGGTCGCATTTCTGCGGGTTTTGCCGTTTTCTCTCCGCCACGCCTTCAACCATGGTCTTGGTATTGGCGACTTTGCCAGTGCTACCTATGATGATCTCCACTGGCTTCCTTATGCTGATGCGATCGATGGTGTTGGCTCCGCCGGTCAGGTTCTTCTGGAACCAAAGCAGGCCGCCGAAAGTGGCTGCCGTGTTGTCAATGCCCGACGGGTTCCCCGCGTAAGCCTTCTCTGCCTCATAGGCAACCTCATTAATCCTTTCGTCTGGCACGTTCATGCCAAGCTCTTTTGCGACGGCTCTGGCGATGGCGACGCTGCTTGCTGCGGAAGCGCCTAACCCACTGAAGCCAGGGAGGGTTCCACCCATCCAGATGCTCAAAGGCGTCTTGGGGTCGATTCCCATAGCCTTCAGCATGCGGTCAATGGATTCAAGCTGCTGCAGCCGTTTCTCTTCGCTGTAGCCTTTCGCGGTTTTTCTCTCATCCCTAACGGCGATTGCTTTTCCTGTTTTCTTCACTTCCGCCTCAGTTGTTGAGTTGATGGCAGAAACGATGCCGGGCACGCCGTGGACGACGAAGTGTTCGCCAAATAAAATGACTTTTCCGTAGCCAGACCCTTTTCCCATTCAAGAGCACCTCGAAAGAATAGGTATTACGCAGATTAGATAAAAACGTTCTTTTAAATAGGAACCTTCAGCGCAACATGCTACCGTAAAAAAACGAAAAGAGGCAAGCGTATACAATTGCAATTTACGTTTTGTATAGGCTGCCTTATTGTTCTCGGAGCACTTTAGGCACGTAGGCGCATGCTGGGTCGCTTTCGAACAGGTCGCCTGTGTAGTACTCAGCGCGGGTCCTGCAGCCTCCGCATATCTCGCGGTACTCGCACACTCCACACTTGCCTTTAGCGCGCGCGTCAAGGTTTCTTGACCAAGCCTTGTAGCAGCACACGCAGCACTTCAGCTTTCAAATAATGATGTGGTAGTCTCTTGCGAGCACTTGAATCGCCCATTTTTTCGCTCACGCAGCTACTGGTTGAACCTATATAAAAGGGGGTATAGACAAAAATCACATAACAGGGAAAAGAAACAATGATTCTCAACCAGCAAGTGTTACAGGTTCAATCCCAGTTTTAGACCTTTAGGACCGCTCTTAGCGTTTTTGGGTTAAACACCGCGAACTTGGCTTTTTTCAGGTTTCTGCCGATTTTCGGTATCAACCCTGCTGCGTCCGTTCCGAGTTTGCATGTCAAAGCGTGTTCAAGCAATCCTAACGGTTCCACATCAATAACATCGCGCTCCAGCTTTGCATGCTGAAGTGCTGTCTCTATCTCACGAAGAGAAGAGCCCAGAACCAAAAGCCTGTCCAGCAAGGATTCCCGCCAAACCACGTATCTTTCAATTTGTCCACTTGACAGTTCAGCGTCTATGCAGCTTTCCGCTCCGTTCAGACTGGTAACCTTCACGTTTACGGGCAACCCTTCGCAGAGACCAAAAAGCTCCGCAATCTTTCTCAAAGCAACTTCCTTGCCATCCACTAGCTGAGCCTGCAAACGACGCAAAACCACATTTGCGTAGATGATTTTCGGCTGGAAAACCCCCACATCCACCGACAGCGCACCTTCGCTTTTTCCAATATTTGTAATGTAGCCTTTTAACGTTGAAAATTTTCTCACGTTCTCGAAGTTGCTTGGGCAAAGACCTACCTCTTTAATCAAGTAGTTTGCTGCGATCGCTTCATCGTCTCCTGCAAGGTCTACTTGAACCCATCCGTCAGCCACCGTGCCTAGACTTTTCGCTTCAACTTCCAGCCCTTTGAACAAAAGCGTTAAGGCTTTGCCGACCTGTTTCAGCTGGGCATCATTATTGATTTTTGTCAGTAACGTCAAAGCAGTCATGGAACGCCGCCAATAAGACCTGTTATTTCCTCGTACAGCTTTCGAACTCGCTCAGCCGCTTCCCACTTCAGTTCCCCAGAAAGCTTCTCAACGGTTACGTCTATTGGAGCTCGCTTCGAGTTTTCAATCAGCTTATCAGCGTACGAAACCACCTTCTCCTCAAGCGTAATCGGGACGTAAACGTCTTTCGGCCACCCTAACTTTTCCGTTTCAGCCGTGGTTATTCCGCCTCCAACGTGCCTCTTTATTATCGAAACCACGGAATCAGGTAACCTTGCCGACTCAGCGATTTCTGCTCCGATAACCGCGTGGTGAACCGTGTGAGTTTTTGAGCGACCAATATCATGGAGAAGCGCACCTGCTTCCACAAGCTCAAAATCAATTTGGAAGCCTTTGTCTTTGAGAATGTTTGCAGTCTCTAACGCGAGCTCTGCAACTGCCTTACAATGATTTATGACTTTAGCGGAGCATCCGTGTTCACGGAGAAGTTGCAATGCTTGTTCCCTGGATGGAAGAGTTTCACTCACCCAGTTCCTTCCTTAACTGCTCAACCTTCTCCGATAATCTCTCAACAAACTTTGCATTTTCACAGTGCGCCAAAGGTTTGCCGCAGGTGGAACAATGGAAAACCAGTTCAACAGCTTCTTCAAAAGGAACTCGCTTACATCCTACTGTATTACAATAATAAAAGTCATGAGTCTTCTCATATTCCAGTCGAACGTTCAGTTTCTCAAGAACCCTGCGTTTCTGGCTTAAAATAAACCCTTCAAGCTGATTCGGCTGGAGTTTCCAGTGGAATATGAACCATCCAGTTTTGGGGTCACGCGTTCTTCTCAAACTCACAAGAGAATGGTCATAAAGCTTGTACAGAATCTTACGCACTAAATTCAGCCGAATACCAGTGTTGTTAGCAATTTCGTCGTCCGTTATTTCATCCACATTTTTTATAAACTCAATCAGCGCTACCGCTTCTTCCTCACCCATCGCCGTAGCAACTTTCATCAGCGTTGCATCATCAATAGTTGATAACATGCTCTACTTTCCTTTCAATATAAATAAGTCAACGCTACAATAAAACTCTTATTCACGTTTCAGCCAAAATCAACATCCAACTACCGTTTTCTTCCCTCTTTCCTGAGGCACAATCTTTATTTTCGCTTTTTTAAACCCTCTTGCTAACTCTTTCCCTTCAAAGAACCGGTCCAAAAAAACAGCAAGCGCAGCGCATTCCGAGTGCGGTTGATTTCCGATAGACACGTTAAAGTCAGACACCTCGTCAGAGAAAAATTCTCCCGGAACCTTCTGGCTTCCAACAACCAACAAAACATTTTTTCCCGAACTTCTAATTCTACCGAGAACATCGCTTGTCTCTACGTTCTCCCCATAGACTGTTAAGTGGACAACGATCCCGCCTTTGGCTTTCCAGCTATTCACAGCGCTTTTCCACGATGTACCCATTTCAAAAAAGAATTCGCCGCCCCAATTTCCCGTAACCTTTTCCACAGTTTCTTTAATCCTCTTATCCACCGTATCAGAAAGCAGGAACCCTGAAGCACCCAATGCTCGCGCTGTCAGAGCAACGTGGCTTGTGAGCCTCACGTCTCGTTGCGGCCTGTGACCCCACCTCAGCACCACAATTTCCTGCGCGGTTTTTTCCTTTCTATCGGGTTTTGTGGATTGTTCCGAATTTTCCATCTAATTCTTCAACTCGTTTTCTCACTTTTTCCGTGAAAAGGGGGTTTGCCTCAAAAATGACTTGCACGGAGTTGCTCATGAACTTTACCTTCTGAACATCTGCCCTTTCATGAACCCAAGACATGAAAGGCATAGTTTCGTTAGTCAATGGAACAGAGAACGACGCTTGAACGTAATCTTCAAGGTTTTTCAGTATCTCCTGTTTCAGCAGTTCAAGGTTCATGTGGCGCAACGCGGATATGAGAATCGGATTCTTGATTTTCGTTCTCAGTGCTTCAAGCTTTTGTTTCGTTTCTTTTTCACTCAGCAAGTCAATTTTGTTCAGCACAGATATAATCGGTATGCCTGACGCTCCTATGCGCTCTATTGTTTCCAGGCAGATGCTGTTTTTCTTTTCGATTTTTTCCAAGGGTTCACTTATGTCTAACACTAAAAGTATGAGGTCTGAGTAGATGGTTTCTTCAAGAGTTGAATGGAAAGCCTCTATCAGCGTTAAGGGCAAACGGTCTATGAAGCCGACAGTGTCTGTTAAAAGAAACTTGCGTTTCGAGATTTCCATAAGCCGAGTGGTGGTTGAAAGCGTCGTAAACAGCGCCTTGTCAACTCGTGCTGTTTCTTCCGTCAAAGCGTTAAACAATGAACTTTTGCCAGCGCTTGTGTATCCTGCCAAAGAAATAGAGAAAAACCCTAACGCAGCCCTTCTTTCACGGTGCAAAAGCCGTTTCTCCCGGATTTTCCGGAGTTTCCGTAGGATGGTGTGAACCTGCCTCTTTACGGCGTCGTAATAAACGTCCGCTTCGTAGGCTCCAAGCCCCATGAACCCAGGCTGCTCCCTCAACTTTGCCAGTCTCACCCTTTCTTTAGCGTGAGTAAGCTCATACTGCAGTGTCGCCAGCTGAATCTGCAGTTTTGCCTCTGTGGTTGTGGCTCTTTTCGTGAAAATTTCAAGTATCAGCTTGAAGCGGTCAATGGCTTCTACACCTGTGGCTTTTGCCAAGTTGTAGGATTGAACCGACTTCAGAGGATTGTCAAAAAGAAGTTTTTCAGCGCCCGTTTCTTTGACAAGCGTGGCAAGTTCTTCCACTTTTCCAGCGCCTATCTGGTAACGGGCATCAGGCTCTCTAGTTTGCTCCAATTTTGCGACAACGGTGTATCCACCGGCTTCCGCAAGTTTTTTGAGTTCTTCTAAGCTTGATTTTTCGTGGTTTAGTCGTCGCTGCACTATGATTGCTTTCGTTCTGTGGGCTCCTCCCCAGCTTTCTTGTTCAGCCGTATCAGGTCCCCTAACGTTGTTTCCCGATTTGTTGACTTAGGAAACCCCTGTGAGATTTTTTCTTCTTTTATTGGAACTAGAAGCTTGATTTTCAAAGCATGCTCAAGCTTTGTGACAAGCAGGTTGTTAGGCGACATTTTTCCAGTCTCAAGTTTGCTTAAAACTGACGCTTTCTCGTTTATTTTTTTGCCAAGTTCTTCGTGGGAAAGACCCAGTTTTTCTCGCGCCTGCCGGATTTTCGAGTCGTAACCTTCCACTACCTCTTGAGTGATTGCTACTTTGGGTTGCGCAGGCTTCTTTTTCTGAATAAACGGAATTGATGTCAGAGGTTTCTTTGGATTTCTTTGCCTGAACTCTATCTCTTCTTCCCTGATTATTCTTCCATGTTTTGAACATTCAATGCACACTGTTAGTTTGGCGCCTTCAATCTCGGCTCGGATTGGGCTGCCGTGGATTTTGCGTCCGCAAACTTCACATCGCACTGATTTTCCACCTAGATTGTCTCTATTATACGGTAGTGTTTATAGTTGTCGAATTAACAAATGCATAGTGCTGGTGAAATATTGGTGGAAAACGCGTTAAACCGCATCAGAAGCATCGCTGACTACCAGTTCGGAAAAGACGTAGGGGTTAAGCTGTTTCCAGAAAACGTTAACATCGTGTACTCCAAAGCAACTGGCAGAATACGCTACGTGTATTTGAATGGTAAAAGGCTTGCCACACTTCGCCCCACTGACGGCTTGTTATCTCTAAGCATCACCGCTGCCAAGCTTGTAGCTGAAAACCGGGGTTTCGCCAGAAGCTTTGTTACGGTGCGAAAAGACGTTTCGGAGTTTGTTGCTGACGGCGGCGACGTGTTTGCGGTGCACGTTGTAAAAGCTGATGATGGGATACATGGTAAGGACGAGGTTATCGTTGTCGATGAGGATAATCGGGTTTTGGCGGTTGGACGCGCCTTGTTGTCAAGCGCTGAGATGAAGGCTTTCAAAACTGGAGTCGCCGTCAAAGTTAGACACGGCTGTGTAAAGGAAAGTTAAGTATATGAAGGTCTACTGCAGAATAGTTGGTGGAAGCGATTATTATGCATAGACGCGTGAATCCCCGAGAACAAAGGCGCATGATGCAGCGCATGGGCATGAACATGGACGCTGTCCCAGACGTTGAAGAAGTGATCATAAAAACCAGCAGCAAGGAAATAACAATAGAGCAACCTGAAGTTGCAATTCTTGAGATGCAAGGGCAAAAAATCTTTCAGGTTATCGGCGGAAAACTCACCGAGAAAGCTCCTCAACGCCAAGTTTCTCAGACCACCGTGTCAGAGGAAGATGTTAAGCTGGTGGCTGACCAGACGGGCAAAAGCGTGGAAGACGCAAGAGAAGCCTTGGAAGAATGTGAAGGGGACTTAGCGAAGGCTATACTGCTGCTTCAGTCCTGATTGTTCTCTGGATGCCTGTTGCGTTCGGGAAACGTGCATCCTCTCTGTTTATAGCTTGAACTATTAGTTGGCTGAAGCCGGGTTCGGGGGTTGATTTTTCGGAAAGACTATGGCTCTTTATGTAAAGTAGAAGGTTATAGCCTGATTGTAAATTGGGAATCTAAGATACGGGAATTGTTTTTTTGGAATTATTCATCGATAAGAGCTGTTTGAGGTCTTTCTTCATCATGTTTACCCAGCCTTGTTCAAAATGAAATGAGGCGTTGTCGCTGATTACTCGGACCCTGCAGTTGCCTTGGCAATCAGACTCTTTTTTGGGGATTTTACCACATGTCGCTTTGCATAGTTCGTTAACGTAATTGTTAATCCTTAGGTACAGTCTTTCTGGCTTGAACCTTGGCATATACTGCTCTGAGACTCTTTCGATGTCATTTTGAATCAGTTCTTGTTTTGCGGCGGCTGTGAATCTTTTGCCGAAAAGAAAACCTTTATCGTACTCTTCACGTTCCATAGCTTCCAACATCTTTCTAACAGAGTCTATTCCAACAAATCCAGATTTCGACTTTGGTTCCACTATTCGCAACAGAATCTTTTCATGTGACTCCGTATCCAAAGCGGTTATGTCTACTCCTTCCTCCCATTTTTGCCTCTCCTCACAGCTGTAGTTCCGCATAGCAATGAATAATTCGGCTTCATCTTGGATGCTTACTTTAACTCCTCCTCCTTTTTCTATAGTTTAACGGACCACAAATCTTTACAAAATCTTGTTGTCGCCAAATAATCTAAAAACTTGCGTCCATTACCTCTATATATTCTCGTCATCGCTTATATACCTCTCCCATAAACACGTTCCATTTAATCAAAAAACGTTCCGAAGCGCGCTAATGGTATGCTAGCTTTTAACCGCTGTTTTTTTGTTTACTTTCTTTATGGTTTTTCGCGGTTTAGCGTGCAAACCTTTAAATCAATTGGTCAGCTATACCTGCCCCAATTGAAAATTTTCTATTTTCAATTTCATTCAAAAGCTAACCGAGGTGAATTTACACGTCCCAAAAAAGAGAGTTTGAGATTAAATGCGATGACTGCGGCAAAAACGCTACAGTTCCTTTCAAGCCTAAAGCAGGCAAACCTGTTTACTGTAGCACATGCTTCTCAAAACACGTTTCAGAGAGACGAGGACGTTCCAATCTGAACTTCAGTTTTGACGCAAAAAATGCATGGGCAAGGCGAGGAAGCGATTTTAAAGGCAAAAAAGAGGAAGAGCCAGCCAGCATTTTCCAAAAATATTAGCGTGAAAAAACTTCAGAAGTCTGATCTTACAGGATACGCGCTAGAAAACGAGTGATTTGCCGGTTCAGTTATTTCTATACATGTTAACCCAGAGACAAGGATATTGGTTTTTTCCATGTCTCTCGCCAACAAATGTTAGGTAGAAGTTGCTTAAAAGGCAAATGGAAGACTCTTCCAGTGTTTTCGCCTTATTCCTAAATGGTGGGGAGATATTGGCTTTTTCGTGAATTTATTGCTAAAGGGGTTTTTTGGAATCACTGCAAGCAACCCCTAATAATACTGATATGCACAAATACCTAGCACACATTCGCGATTTTATAAACAACGCAAAAAATTGTTGTTGTAAGCATATATAGTGCCATATCATTGATAAAGTCAGGTATAAACCCCGATTGTTGAGCGCGCGCGCTAAGCTTAGGCACAAGCATTTTATTGTTTAGAAGAAAAATTTCATAGTTGAAAACGGAGTTCTGCAATGCCCACAACAGACTTTGAAAATTCCTTCAACTGCCTCTATAATAGAGACATAATAGCTATCGAGGATAAACCGATTTTGTTTTACGAACCTCTTAGTCTAACGCAAGATCCTTTTCTAGCAAGTCATAACTCAATCGACATGTGCTTTATACTAAATTTTTTATATACAAAGAACACGAAATAAGATTGGGAGAGATGGAGAATGGTAGCCAATAATTCAGTCTTGCTCAAATGGTCTAACATAGTTGCCTTTGTGTTCACTGTAATAGTTAACAGCTTAGCAGGCAGCACAACGCTCTTGGGCGGAGTGAATACTGCTCAAATATCTGATTCAAATCCTACGTTGATTACCCCGGCGGGCTACGTGTTCTCAATATGGGGAATAATCTATGTGTTGCTGGGCGTTTTCGTTATCTTCCAAGCGTTACCAAGCCAGAAAGAAAAAGAGTACACTAAAAAAATAGGGTGGCTGTTTGTCCTTAGCAGCGTTCTAAACATAGTTTGGCTTTTCCTTTGGCAGTTTGAGATACTCAGCGTGTCAGTTGTTCTTATGTTCTTTCTTCTGGCAACCTTGATTGCTATTTATCTGCGCTTAAACATCGGTAAGTCAGCGGTTTCTTTGCGTGAAAAACTGGCTGTCCATGTGCCCTTCAGCGTCTACTTAGGGTGGATCACTATAGCTTCTATTGCTAACGTGTCGGCTTTTTTGGTTTCAGAGAACTGGGATGGTTTCGGAATAGGCGCGGAAACATGGGCAACTCTGATCATAATAGTTGCGTTGGTAATCGCGCTTCTTGTGTTAGCGACTAGAAGAGACATCGCATACGGCCTCGTCATTGTCTGGGCGCTTGTTGGGATTGCTGTGAAGCAGAGTGGAAACCAAAGCATCGTAACTTTGACCGAAGCTAGCGCCATCATTGTACTGCTGGCTTTGGCTGCCGTTGTACTACTCAGCAGATTGAAAAGTGGTCATAATAATAACTAAGGAATAGGATCTAATGCTGACTAGCAAAAAGGTTCTTATCTATGAAATAATCGGCACTGCCTTCATAATTTTCTTAGGTAGCGCTTTACATTTTACATACGAGTTTTCAGGCAGGTTTGCTTTCGTTGGTGCTTTCTCAGCAGTGAACGAATCCGTTTGGGAGCACTTGAAGCTAGCATTTTGGCCTTCGCTCATCTGGTTACTCATAGAATATTTACCTATAAAGAAGCTCACCAACAACTTTTTTGAATCCAAAACCATAGGTACTTGCACAATGATAGCTTTGATTCCGATTGTATTCTACTCGTACACTTCGATTACAGGAGAAAGCATCTTTGCTATTGACATAGCAACTTTTGTCGTCGCAGTTGTGGTCGGGCAGATCGTGAGCTATACTCTTTTCATGAAAAAACAGTTGTCAGGAAATAAAGACAAGATTGCACTCGCTATATTAATTGTCTTAGGAATTGCTTTCATAGTCTTCACTTTTTATCCACCGCATTTACCTATTTTCCAGGACCCCGTAAGTGGTGGCTACGGAATCGCCACATAGCCCAGAACATGACAGTTAATTTCAAGATGAGCAAGGCTTTGTCAAAAACGTACAAAATTATTTTATAGGTATCCTGGTGACTTGAGTCCTGTCCTTTCTGTCGCATCAGCCAGTTTTATTATCAAGATCGGCCGGTCGTCGGTAAATTCACCCCAACCCGAGCCTTGAGGGAAACCATGCGCGACCAAGAAGTTGGGAGAAAGCTGCTGTTTTCCCACATCAGCCATCTTCATTATGGCCTTTTTCCTTTCCTCTCGATTCTCAACCAATTTTAGATTCCCAGATAGGACTACAAACTCGTATTCGCTAAGATTCGGAGTATATCGCTCTATTTCCACACAAACGGGAGTTCCTTGCTTGAAAAAACCCATTTTCTTCCCATAATCGGTGAAATGAAAATATAGAGTATTGTCAACCACGACGTACTGAAAGGGCGCAATGTAAGGCTGGGCTTCACCTCTAAACGCTATTCGACACAGAAATTGTTCACTGATGAGATTTTTGATTTCTTTTTCGTTCATTTTCGGCATCTTTACCTTTGTCACTTCAATACAGCCTCAACTAATAGGTTGTACCTTCTCCTTTTTTAGCGTAATCATCATAAAGCAAATCTACTCTGCAAATATCTATGAGTGTATAAATTTAAAACAAGATTAGATTTATGGGCGAGTACAAGCAATGAGAATCGGCTATCCTTGCATCAATAGAACTTTAGACTGCAGCGCAAGTAGCACTTTTCGTCTAAAATCTTACTCT
>Ga0307426_1000413_pt1 | contig 29344 bp, 35 predicted proteins | sample SalMarWE160340MG_FD_202165 | JGI IMG/M metagenome (GOLD analysis project Ga0307426, IMG submission 202165) | Salt marsh sediment microbial communities from the Plum Island Ecosystem LTER, Massachusetts, United States - WE1603-40 | ecosystem: Environmental > Aquatic > Marine > Intertidal zone >...
AAAAATAGTATATTGTTTACGTGTTTAAGGGCGTCCATATCTCCCCAAGCAATGGGAATTACAACTTTAATGTTAAAATCATCCAATGATTTCATGTACAACACTTCTGAAGCAATCTAGAGATAGATAACCTCTGCTTGATAAGAATTCGCGTTCCCGGTTTCAAGTCCAATCCCGCATCGTGACTAAGATAAGGGGATAATATGTATCCAGTAAACTATGTTGTCCTGTATCGAGATGTTGTTTGATCACAATCTCACATGTAGAGAATCCCTTCTTGACACACTGGAACAGGTGAATACCGAAGACTTTGTGAAAGACAGAGGAGTTGGTAAAGGTTCGATGAGGAATATCCTTGTTCACCTAGTGAACACAGAGAAAAGCTGGATATCATTTCTGGATAGTCGTGGATCTACTGATATAGAACCAGAAAGCCTTGACAACGTCCAATCAATAAGAGATATCTGGTCTGGGGTTCATGAAGAAACAAGAGAATTTATGGATAGGCTTGGGGAAGACCAATTACTACATGTGAAAAGTGTCAAATGGGATAATCAAACAGTCAGTTTTACAGTAGGAAAAGTATTGATGCACGTAGCAACTCACGAAACACATCATCGTGGTGTATTGACAGCTTTGATTAGGCAACAGGGGATAGACCCTCCAGGCTTTGATATGATTTGAAAGGTGTGGATAGATAGTGACTGAATTCTTAGATTCTTGCTATGAAGTGATAAAGGTACAAGAGAAATCCATTGCGGACACCATTAACTCGGTAGATTTGGTCGATGTATCAGATATTGCAGGAAAACAGATTGTGTTGATTGGCGCAGGCGATTCGTATGCTGTATCCGAGTATGGAAAATGGGCCTTCAGGTCTGTTGGATTAGATGCTATCTCACTGTCGCCGCCTGAAGTTATTCATATTCCAATGGATTCAGATACAGTGGTAATTGGAGTTACAGCTTCAGGTAGAAGCCTCTCTACACTTGATGCTCTCCAGAAAACTAAAACCAAAGGTGCTCAAACCATTGTATTGACAGATAATCCAGCTGGAAAAGCATCAGAAGAAACTTCCAATTTATGGGTGACTAAGGCTCATGTAGATTCGTATAACGTCAGCCCAGCTTCACCAACTACAACCGCAATGGCATATTTACTCACTATTGCTTCTGAGTTTGATAGTGAATTACAGGGAAATCTGCAACGTGATGTAAAACAGCTCAACACCTTAGGAAAGAAGATGCTTGGTTGGGCAGAGCGTGAAGGAAAAATTGTTGCCGATCTTGTAACACCAGGACCCCCATTATACATGATTTCGGATGGTCCAAATTATGTTGCGGCCCAGATTGGAATGATGAAATTTAATGAGTTTGCAGTTGTCAAAGGGTTTGCAGCCATCCGTGAAGATTTCTGTCATCATCAAAATTTGTCAATAGACGATGAAGATCAAGCAGTGCTAATTTCCGGACAAAAGCGTCCTGATGATGAACGATACATGAAAATACTGACGGAAGTTCTGAATATGCAGGCGCATCATATTCATGTACCTGAAGATTTAGGTTTCAAAACTGCACTTGCACAAACAATCCCGAATACTATTGCCCTTCAGATGGGAGCGCATTTTACAGTACGTAGATACAACCCAGATATGGAATGGTTCAAGATGCCTCATGCAAAGGCATTCAAAATTTATTGAATTCTACATTCACGGGAAGATGTATCAATACGAAAATAGAGTGATATCTTGTGACAGAAATATCCGAACTCTTGCTGACCAATCTCACTAAAGATAGAAGGCTTGAGATTGCAGAATATATCAATAACCATCCAAAAGAGTTTGAACTAGTCCTAAATCGTGCTTTCTCAGAAGATTCTGATTTGAAAAAGCCTCTACTCAATATTGTAGATCTATTGAATTGTACCCAAATGGTCCGGGTTATCGAACGGGCTGTTTTGGATGAAGATGTTTTGATTAGAAAACGTGGATTACAAGCAGCTTACAGAACTAGAGTCGATTCGTTAAATGAACAAGTAGCTGCTATTCTTTCGAACAAAAAAGAAGAGTTCGAAGTAAGAAAATGGGCACTCCATATTTTGGGGAGTTCGGACCCAAAGTACTACTGCGGCCAAATTATGAGGATAACTCGAAATAGTTTGGAAGATGTCAATATCCGTAAGGAAGCCATCTTTGCTCTGACCCAAATTGTGAATAATAAGACCTTGGGAACTCTCTGCACGCTATTAGGTGACTCAGATGTGGAAATTCGTCAATCCGCAGCTTGGGCACTAAGCAATATTGGTTCTACTGATTCTATCAACTGCTTACTAGCGGCTCTTGATGACAATGATGAGATTGTCAGGGATTGGGCCATTCGTGGACTTCGTGATATGGATGATACTCAAGCTCTTCAAGGACTGGCAGATGCAATCCACACAAGCCCTCCCGAGGAACAAGTGAGAATGATTCGATTAGTAATAGAACGAAAATCAGAGGTCATTCTTAGAGCAGTAGTAGAGCTACTTGGTTCACAGGATATTCATGTACGACGTACCGCCGCTTGGGCTCTAGGGGTTTCTCCATATCCTCCTGCAGTACCAAGTCTCAAGGAACTCCTAAATGATGAGGATGAAGAAGTTCGAGATTATGCAAGAATTGCTCTCATTCGGAGTGGAGGATTGGACCCTACAGATTTACAGCTCTGAATCGGGCTCTACATCATTCCTTGATAGAGACCACCATCTACTAGTAGGAGTGAGCCATGTATGTAGCTTGAAACAGGGCTTAGAAGAAATGCAGCCACTGGACCAAATTCTTCTGGTTTTCCAATACGTTTCAATCGAATTCTAGTAGTAATGTTCTCTTCTGCGGATTCGGACGCTGACAAGAGTTCATCTACTCTTTCAGTCTGGATATATCCAGGACAGATAGCATTCACGCGAATATAATCGGGAGCTAGTTCGGTAGCAAGTGTACGCATCATGCCAATAACTGCAGGTCGAATTGCATTCGAGAGTAGTAGGTTATCGATTGGTTGTTTCACTGAAACTGAGGTGCTGTAAAGAATAGATGGAGAATCGGACATTTTCAGAAGGGGGATTGTTTCTCTTGTCAACCAAACTGCACTCATTAAGGTGAGATCAAAGGCTTTCTTCCAGTCTTCATCTGTAAGTTTTGAGAAAGTCCCTGGTGAAGGACCACCAGCGTTAACAAAAAGTCCGTCGATATGGAGAATATTAGTTGCGATTTTCTTCACAAGCGATTGGACATCTTCCTTCTTTGATAGGTCTGCCACATGATATTCTGCTTTTTCACCTAGAAGAGAAACTGCTTTCTTCAGAGAATCCTCGTTTCGACCACAGATTATCACTTCAGCTCCTTCATCAGCCAAAGACTTTGCAACACTAAATCCAAGCCCTCGAGAAGCGGCAGTTACCAGAAATGTACGGTCTTTTAGATCGAGATTCATGTTCTATCTTCATTGCAAAGATGCAGATAAGAAATTAGGATGCACTAGGTTTCATGGGTGTTTCAGTTCTTGCTCCAAGTTTTACTTCGAGATGTAAAAATGCTGAACTGAGTCGTTGGAACTCTCTTGGAATTTTGAATTCTCCAACATCGAGACTTGCTAATGCATTCTCGATTTTTCTAACTGATAACTTACTATTATCTTGAGAATTGAATGCAAGAAGAACTCTGGTATCGTCAGGGTCTCGCATTGTATAAATTGATTGACACTTAATGCCCTTATTTTCCAGGGCGTGCTTTATCTTGGCCTCTATTTGCTTCATGCGACTATCAACCATATTTTCGTACTTTCTTGAGTACTAAAGCACCTGTATTAACTGAGTAATACTCCACAAAGGCGCTAAATCTGGTTTTGAAATTCTCATATTTTCTGAGTGAACAAGTTAATTCTTGCGCTCTTCCTTCGATTGAAAAGCGACAGGAGGAGAGGTTTCATGAGTGTGAAAAGATGGATAAAGAAGGATTTCGAAAGTACCTGATGGATAGAGAACAACCCGTTCCTGAAGAGCAAATAATTGCAAATACAGAAATGGTAGAGAGATTTGAAGAGTTTCTGAAACAATTTGGAAAGGCGCTTGAAACTGCAGGCGAAGACGAATTCGAGAAGTTTTCAGCGATTTTGATTGAAGAAGGGGCTAATACCTACCTAGACTATTCGGCACTATCTCGATATGCCTATTTTGTGAAGAATATGGACTTGTACTTACCAGTTCTGGGGATTTTCGATGGAGGAGAAGTAATGAATGTACTTCGTGAAAGGCTTGGTGAATATGCGGGTGAAGAAACACGTGATAAAATACTCCCAGAGAAGGATCTACCTCTACTTGGTATGCCCGATAAAGAGAAGATACTGGTTACGCGAGAGATAGTAAAGAAGATGCAGAAAACCTTGGACCCTGAAACACGCAAGAAGATTTTGGCGGAAGTAGCTCATGGATTACCTCGCGACTTCAGAAAAGGAGAGAGAGAAAAGTTCCTCGAAGCAGGTAGTATTAATGAATATCTGAAACGAAAACGAGCGAGCGCTATAGCAGAACTGGAAAAGCATAGAGATGACGGATCACTGTTCTATAACCAATATATCTCAGCAGAAGTTGTCGATTATGTGAAAAGTCGTCCTGATGTTTTGAGTGGTGAACGAAGAGGTGATACGATTTGTCATACAAAAATTCCATACATGGTTCAAGAATACCTTACCGAAAAAGATGACCGGATGAAGAGGTACTATGCATGCCACTGTGCTTGGGCACGTGAATCTATTCTGGATGATGAGGTTGATGTGTCATCAGATTTCTGTCATTGTAGCGGAGGATTCACCAAACAACCGTGGGAAGCTGCACTTGATCAACCTCTCGAGTATGAGATGGTAAAATCAGTTCTCAAAGGTGACGATGAGTGTAGTTTTGTCATCTATCTTCCTGAAGGTATTGAATAATATCGTGGATATTGATAATGCTATCAATAGATGCCAGAGTATCAGAACTTACTCTGACTTGAATCGATGGAGGTCTTTTTTTCTTAGATAGATGCCTAAATTTATTACAATCCATGTAATTGTAATACTACAGATAGTGAGATTAGAAGAGACAGTTAAACAATAAATGGAAGACAACCAGCATCTTTTCTCTGGTTTTTAGAGTATCTGCTTTTCGGAGATCACAGACTCAGTCTGTACGATGTATTGTTCTCATGAGAGCAAGATGTCATAAATGGAATGACTCTACTGGTAAGAAGAGTGATAGATATGAAGAGCCTAGCTAGCACAAAAAGCGGTCATACAAATAAAAAAGAAGTGTGTATGGGCTGCGGACAAAGTACATTCACAGAGGACTATGCTCGTGGAGAGCATACCTGTACAGTATGTGGGCTTGTTGTTTCCGATCGTACCGCTGATACAGGACCTGAATGGAGAGCGTTCACTGCAGAGGAAACAAATGCAAGAGCTAGAGTTGGGGCTCCTTCAACTTACACTATGGCTGACAAAGGAATATCAACAGTGATTGATTGGCGAAACAGGGACGCAAGTGGCAAGGTAATCAAGAGCGAATCCCGTGCAGCTATGTACAGAATGAGAAAATGGCATATCAGAAGTATGCTCCATAGTTCGCAACATAGAAACCTTGGCATTGCAATGAGCGAGTTGCAAAGACTCTCCTCACAACTGGGAATACCTCGTGATGTTAGAGAAACTGCAGCTTTGATATATAGAAAGGCTCTGATAAAGAAACTAGTGAGAGGAAGAAGTATTGAATCAGTAGTTGCAGCATCAGTTTACCTTGCTTGTAGGATTCATAGGATTCCGAGACCACTAGATGAAATTGTGGTTGAAACAAGTGTGAATAGGAAACAGGTCGGTTATGCAGTTCGTCTCATTGTTTCACGAGTGGATGTTAACGTACCGCTTCCATCTGCAAAGGATTTGATACCAAGACTGTCGTCAGATCTTCTGCTCGAAGGTAGAACTGTGAAGAAAGCTACAGAAATAATCAATCAAGCCAAAGAAAGCTATGTAACCATAGGGAAAGGTCCAGGTGGAATCGCAGGAGCGGCTCTTTACATAGCTGGAATTCTCGAGGATGACAGACGTACTCAGAGGGAGATAGCTGAAGCTTCGAGGGTTACAGAAGTCACAATTCGCAATCGTTACAAAGAGCTTGTTCGTGTTCTTGGAATCTCAGTAAATGTTAATTCATAGTTGAGTTTCTGAACTGGAAACCAAAAAGTACGAAAGGATAATTCTGCTCTGTTGTAATCAGAATGCAGCCACTATTTCCTGATTCTCCTTTATGTAGAATATTAGTTCTTGGCCCAAGCGGTTCTGGAAAATCAACAATAAGTAAGAGAATTGGTAGAGTCCTTGGTATTCCAGTGGTCCATTTAGACATGCATTACTGGAGGCCTAACTGGTTAGAAACTCCAAAAGATGAATGGCCGGACAAGGTCAAGAAACTGATTGCTTCACAAGCTTGGGTGATGGATGGAAACTATACATCAACGCTCAAAATGCGCGCAGAAGCTGCAGACACTCTCATATTCTTAGACATGAGTCGTAGGCTGTCGTATTTCCGCGTGGTGTTGAGATATCTTAGAAACCGGGGAAAGACACGACCAGATGTTACTGCGGAGTGCCCTGAAAAAATTGACATAGATTTCGTCAGATGGATTTGGAATTATCCTCGTACTAGAAAGCCAGTGATCCTCAGATTCTTGGAAAAGCTAAGAGTGAGTAAGAATGTGTATATTCTTCACAATCAAAGAGAGATTGAAGATTTCTTGATTGCTCTCAAAATTAAATATGGTTGAGAATACTGAATTTAAAATAAAAAATCATTCATTTTTTTAACGGATACCCAGATTTATAAGACGCGCCGAGAATAATATAACGCACAAAGTGAGAATAGAAGAGACAGCTCAATATTAAATTGAATATAACCAGACCTTTTTGTCTGGTGTCTAGAGTATCTGCTTTTCATAAATCACAGAATCAGTCTAGATGATGTATAGTTCTCATGATAGCAGGATAATGAAAATGGAAGAAATGAAAATCAATTCTAAAATCAACTACAAGAGAAACCGTGTAACTAGTGGTAATGCACCACATAAGATGTTACAAATGATACAAGAGAAAGCATTGAAACGAGATACCAAAGATTGAATCTCAGTTAGAATATAGTGGTTCCAATATCTAGAATAACTTACGAGGTGAAAAAATGAGTACAAGATCTTTTGACCACTGTACATGTGGTCACATCAGAGAAAGCCATGATAATTTTGATGGCGAATGTGAAAAATGCAAGTGTGAAGTATTTCACAGAGGCATGCACATGAAGAAAACAGCAGCTGAATAGTCAGGCTATACAAATTTCGATGATATGAATGATTATTTGAAGATTCAGAAATGGATTTAATATCGTTCATTAATTATTATTTATTGAACGGGTTTGAAATGCAGAAGAAGAAACATATTTCCCTTGCTCTAATTGGTGATTCTAAAGTTGGAAAGACCTCAATTGTTAAATTAATAGATAGAAGAGCTGAGAGTCAAGGTACGACCTATACGCTTGAGACTGAAGACATCATATATACTATCTGGGAACTTCAAACAGTGAGCTTAGAACCTCAGAAACTTGAGATATTTTCTGTATCTTTCTTGAAGCAGAGTCAACCATTTAGTAGGTTTGTGATTATTGTTTCTGATAGCTCTAATGAAGATGTAGACAAAATTACATACTCTATCAAGTTTCTTAGACAAGCATTTCCCAATACACGATTAGCTATTATTGCAAATAAACAAGATTTAGAGAATCGAATCTCACATAAACACATTGAGAAAAGGACCAAACTTCCCACATTAGCGCTATCAGCAATAGATCAAACGCATCGTGAACGCATTCTCAATTTTATTTCATATCTTATTAAATCGGATACGGGATTGTAATTTCAAAGATTTTAGCTTTACATTCGGTTCTGGTACGTAGAAATACTGCCTTGTATGATATTTATATTTCGTATATGATAAGATTTATTTCACACATTTGAGTTATAATAAGACTAATATTTTCTAATAGGGTTCTATAATCACTTATTATATGCTGAGATTTATATAGCACCCTTATATTATCATATGTGAAGGGTCACCAGAATAGATGAATTCGTTTAGTGAAGAAGTAAGACATTTCGAAAGTCTACATTTTAGGTACCCTATTAGCAATGTAAGTGATACGAATGACTTCTGAAAGTGAAACAGATAGCATAGCAACAGAAGAGAAACAAGAAATAAAGATTGAAGAACTCACACCAAGAATGAACAATCTGATAATAACATTCAAAGTTGTTGGAAAGAGCGAAACAAGAGAAGTTAATTCTCGTCGAACTGGTGAAGTCCATCTAGTTGCAGATGCAACAGTAGGAGATGAAACTGGTGTTGTAACTGTCCCCCTTTGGAATGACAGTATAGATGAGATAGAAATAGGAAAAACATACAAACTTGAGGCCGGATTCACAGGTCTGTTTAGAGGAACTCTCCAACTGAAAATTGGGCGACATAGTACAGTAACAGAAGCCGAAAGTGAAATTGATACTGTGAATAATGATGTAGACATGTCCGCAGAAAATCATCAGACTTTCAGAAATCGTCATTACTATCAGCCACGCCAGAGATCTCGAGGTTATGGTGACTATAGACCAAATTACAGAAGCAATAATGATAGATATTCCAGTCGCGATAGTAGAAGACGTAGATGGTAGTGTGTTGATTGTGGCTTTAAAGATTGGAAATAGAAGAGATTCTAAGAGATATTCGGATTCTAAACCCAAAGTATGTCCTGAATGCGGTGCAAAAACCTCTATCGAGATTTCCAAGACTGGCGATACCGTATGTCCTAAATGCGGTCTGGTAGTAAGTGAACGGCAGATAGATCCTGGAGCGGAATGGAGAGCATTCACCCCCTATGAGCAAAAGACAAGAAGCAGAACCGGAGGACCCATGCGATATGCATATGCTGACAAGGGACTATCGACAATGATAGGTTGGGGAAACAAGTATTCAACTAATAGAAATTTTTCTCCGGAGCGAAGAGCTGAGTTAGCTAGAATGAGAAAGTGGCAGATTCGGTCTCGAGTACATAATTCTGTCTACAGGAATCTCTCACAAGCAATGTCTGAAATCAGTAGATTGGGTTCTCAAATGGGCTTGAAGAAAGGGGTCAAGGAACTTGCGGCAACGTTATACCGTAAATTGGTTGTAAAGAAACTAGTGAGAAGTCGATCGATTGATGCGTTAGCAGCGGCAGCAATTTATGCTGCTATTCGATTGAGAAAATTGCCTCGTTCATTGAAAGAGATTTCGAAACATACTCATTTTGATTGGAAGGTAATAGGTAGGCATTATCGACTTCTAGTGAGAAAACTACACTTGAGAATGCCTGTACCGAATCCCATGAACTATGTTCCAAAGCTACTCATTAAACTTGATCTTCCAGGTGAGATGCAAGAAGATGTCTTGGACGTGTTGCAGAAGGCTAAGAATCATAATGGCCTCACAACTGGGCGTGATCCACGAGGCCTAGCTGCTGGAGCAATCTACATAGCTTCAATCCTCACTGAAAATCGAGTGACCCAACGAGAAATAGCATTTGCTGCAGGAGTCACTGAGGTCACTGTGCGAAATCGGTACAAGGAGATTGTAAGAGAGTTGCAGATTGAACTATCATAATTGGTCTGACTCTCTCTTTGGTGAGCATTATATCTGAATAACTTTCTAACTAGAATCAGAATCTTTGAAAGCTACCCAGCGGACGCCTTCTTCATCAGTCATAATAATCATTCAAAACGATTCATGATACATCTTAAAGAAATTGTCGGAGCCCAACCGAATTGTTTCCACCAGAGTGTCATGCCCAAATTTCTTCTCGATTAATTGTGCCATGTGAGTTCCTGTAACATACCAGAGCCTGTTTCTACCACTCATCCTTTCAAGTATATTCCAGTCATCCTCATGAAGTGGAGCGTTACCTCGAATCTCAAGATTGGTCAAGATATCAAAGTATTCAGAAACTCGCTTTTTTCTTGCTTTTTCATCCAAAAAGAGCTGGTAGTCACGATGATTCAAAGCGTTTGCAGATTTACGTGGTTTCAAAGTGGAGTATACTGCAAGACCTTCCATATGAGTGAAATATTTGACCGCATCACATAGTTGATTCATTCGATGAACTTGAGTAAAATCAAAAAATGAATTGTACGCTGTATAGACAACATGATGTAGCTCGTGCATTGATATAAAGAGAATCTCTTGTGGATTCTTGTAGAAATCTTCATGTCCTATGTTGATGAGTGCACAACCTTCAGAAACTATTCCGATATCATACCCAAGATTAGCGTAGAGAACACTTCTTAGATTTGTCCCTTCTGGGAATTCGTTCCATAGATCTTTTAGCAGTCTATCAAAAGTATCAGTTTCATTATGAATAAAAGTCAGACTTTGCTTAACATAGTCTATCAAATTCTTCTTCTTTGAGAGCTGACTCATAATCTGTTTCCAAAACGAGTTGATAGTTTGTTTCGTATTTAGAGTTCTACGTGCATGAGAGTATGTCTTTTTCGCGGCTTCATGCTTAGTAATTTCAATAAATGAGTCTTTACTGGGGTTTGATAGATTTTTTAGCAGTGGCACAATAAATGATGTATCGATTTTTACTGACAATGGCATAAATTATTCACTCGTAGTTCAATAAGGCAATGAATCACTACTTTCGTAATTCTGTATGTATCACTATCTAGCGTGTTCAGATATAGCTATAATTACCTTCTGATGTATTCTGTGGTAAGAGTGTCATTCAATTCAAATTAGTCGCTTTGGTGATTTTAACAACTCCTGTATCTAAGCCCAATAGGGTTTCCTGATGTATTTGTAGGCATTATGTGCAGCAAGTGCACCTTAAGCTGTAGCAACTTAGTTACTAGAAAATGAACTAACCTATCTAATTTGCTAAATTAGTGATGGATAAAGAAATGGTCGGGACGGCCGGATTTGAACCGGCAACCGATGGATCTCTCCAGACAATAACCGAAGTGATTGCCCGCTACAGTCCATTGCTCTGCCAGATTGAGCTACGTCCCGTGTGGTTCGATTGCATCTCTGGTAGCAATAAAAGGATTGCTCCATAGTCATTATCCAGTTTGCAAGAATGAAAGTAGCGCGAAAGAGTGAGCTTATAGGTCTGTTGTAATGCGTTCATACCAACCTTCTTTGTCTGGTGACAAGAATGAAACGACTGTCTATATTTCACCAGTGGAAAAAATCAGACCTAGATAGGGTGTGATACAAAATGGGCTTCCACATACGAAAAGCAGTTGGTAGGACAAATTCTGGTTGATTCTGCTGAAAAATGGGCTAAAAAATAAGAGTTTTCTACAATTTACATGCTTCTTCATGCAAAAGATGACTTGAATCTCGACTTCTTCAAGGAGAGGAACTACAAGATACCTGGATTCTTTATGGAAAAACGATTAAAATCTGTATAATTTTGAGAACAGATTACCACTTTCAAAATGCGCAAAATTTGAGAAGATTATATCCTCTGGGAACTGCAAGATTTTCCTTGATCTTGGGGAGTTTATAGGGTCTAGACAGGATTAGTGGGTATGAGAGCCACCAGAATGTTACGAACCTGGGACAGAAAGAAAGCTGACTTTGTAGAAATTCCAGTGCAACGTTCACTTGATTGTAGCTTAGCCTGTAAGGATTGCAGATATTTCGATGAAAATTCACAGATTTGTCAGGGGGTTGGCTCAACATTTTACGAAAAAAGAGTGCCACACCCAGAGTTTGCACCGAGGGGTAGCGAATGTGAGGTCAGACTGCCGCCCGATCTCCTTTCTTTTGTGCAGTGCTAGATTATTGCAGATAATAGTGACAGGTACCCTAAAGCAAGCATGGAGCATAGGAGAATAAAAACCAATCCACCAAAGACGATTAATGTATCAGAAATTTTCCAGTTTGACTTTCTGAAATATGTTCGATTTTCACTATATCCAAAACCTCGTCCATCCATAGAGATTGACAAAGCTTCAACTCGGGATAGTGAAGAAACCAATAGCGGGAAGAATGTATATTGAATTGTTCTGAGAATCTTCCGTAATCCCCCTACCTCGGGTTGAATACCTCTTGATTTCTGCGCCATTCTTACTATCTGATTTTCCGAGTCGAATAAAGGTAAGAATCTCAAGGCTATGACAAGAGCAAAGCTATACCTATACGGGATTTTGAGGTGAGCCAAGGAGTGAGCTAATAGTGTAGGATCTGTAACTGCAACAAAAAGCATACTTGAAAGAACAACAAGAAGGAATCGTGATGCAATGGATAATCCTCGCTCAATTCCAAAGTCAGTTATTGGCAAAAAAGGACCAAAATTGTTCAGTTGAGGTATTATGAATCCAAGAATTGTTCCATTCACAGTGACAAGAATTTGAAAAATAAAGAGTAAGAGTGAGAAAATAATGATAAACTTGGTACGATTTCGAGAGAGGTTCAAAGATGCTCCACTTATGGGGAAGAGTAGTATTACAATTACTAAAAGGATAGAACTTAGACGCCAACTTGGGTAAATCAGTATCCCTGAAATGATTACAATTAGCATGAAGAGCTTTAACAGAGGATTAACTCTTCCACCATTTTGCATGATTCTTGTCTGATTGGTCATCTAAGAAAGCGCCTCCATCTCAGAATATTCGGTATGTCCGATGTCTTCCAATCGATGTAACACAATTTCTGGAGGACCATCCAAGAGAATTGAACCATTTTCAAAGAAAATCACACGATTACAGTAATTTTTGGCAAAATTTGGATCATGAGTGACAACGAGAACAGCACCATTTGCACTAACTGTTTCTGTAATGATATTCGAAATGAATTCTCGTCCTTCTTGATCTTGGCCAATGAAGGGCTCATCCAATAATAAAATCCTTGGAAAATGAGCTACTGAGGATGTGATATTGAGCCTTCTTTTCTGTCCGTGACTGAGGGAGAAAGGGTTCCTATCCAGAAAGTTACTAAGATTTGCAGAATTCAGAAGATTAGCTGATCTTTCTGTTGACTTCTCATGTACTTCACCTAGAATTTTAGAAGATAGTATCTGTTCTTTCCAGACAGTTCTCTCGAAAATTTGATGATTGGGATTCTGAAAGACAACTGAAATTCTCTTTACAATTTCTTTCCTATCAATATCAGATATTGCTACTCTTCCGAACTCTACGCGCCCGTTATCCGGGTCAAGCAATCCCCCAAGTAGAGAAACCAGAGTTGTTTTTCCAGACCCATTTTCACCCATAAGTGCAATTATTTCTCCTTGATGGATAGTCAAACTGGCATCATGGATTACCTGAATTGATCCATAAGAGAAATTGACTCCTTCCAAGGTGAGTAATGGGGTATCTGAAACTGGTGTTTGTATTTTGGAGGGAATTGATTGTTCAGCAGTTGGTGCCCAATCAGTCATCGCACCATTAGATATTGAAAGAATACGATTGGCTATAGGTCGGATTGTATCAAGATTATGTTCTATGCATAGCACGCCTACATTTTTGTCTTTCAATTCAGTAAGAATTCTTCTGAGTAATAAGACGCCCTTGGGGTCTAAGCTTGCTGATGGTTCATCAAGAATGAGATATTTTGGGTCACATGAGAGCATGGAAGCTATTGCAAGCCTCTGTTTTTCTCCCCCAGAAAGGGTGTGTGTATTACGATTATGAAGATGAAGCGTATCCACAGCTAAAAGAGAAGATTCTGCGAGTTTTTCGATGATTTCGGACGAAAATTCATAATTTTCTGGTCCAAATGCTACCTCATCGACCACTTTCAATGTACAGATTTGGCTGTCTGGATCTTGCTGTACGAGAGAGACCAATCTTGATATCTCTGCAATTGAATAATCACCTGTGTTATCACCATCTATTTTGATTTCACCAGAGAAGTCTCCATCAATACTTCTTGGTATGAACCCAGATAGACACTTAGCTAAGGTAGATTTACCAGAGCCCGTTGGACCAGTTAGTAGAACTACTTCGCCTTGACGAATTTGTAGGTTGACTGACCTTAGAATCTCTGTTTTTCCATCATATGAGAAGGATATATTCTGAGATTCTAACATTATTTTCGCCTAGTATACTTGTAACAAAATTACTTGACGGACCCACATTGAGCCATCATAGTTCCCTGCAATTAACCAGAGACCGTCATTGGTTCTGGTGAGTAGTAATTCTGAGTCAGTTATCACATCGGTGATGTCAAGAGAGATTAAATAACCATCCCGAGCAATAATTTGTACTCCAATTGCTCCAGTTTGTATACTTGCTCGTTGGAGTATTGTACTGAGGAGGACACCTGTGTAATTTGTAGGTGGAATGTGAGTGTAAGCTCCGATAAGTTCAGCCTCGACAGTGACTTCAGAACCTGTAAAATCTTCTAGTGAGAAAGAGAACGGATTGTCAACGAGACCTCTCACTTCACAGGAGTATGGATCTGCGAAAACATTTGCGATATTAGTAGTATAGTAGAGAGATCCCACAGTGAGAAACAAAACAAAAGCAATTGCAGGTAAGTTTCGGTATGCAATTGATTTTGGTGTATTATTTGTAAGAACAGGTTTTGCGCTCTGAAAACCTGAAATTGTACCTGCATCATTCAAGAATTCCAAGGTTTCCCAAGCAAAATATCCTGCAAAGATGATACCTGAACAGAAAGCTAGGATAGAAATCACGAAAATATACAGAAATGGTGCACCTGTGAAATAAAATAACTGTAATACAATGACATTCACAGCAGAAGCGACACCAGCTCCCAACCACCATGTAATTCGAGAACTATCTTTTGGATTTTCGGTATTACCAGCTGCTGAAGCAGCAATATCCACAACAAACCCTTGAACTAGTGATACTACAACTATCACAATACCATGTGTGCTTCCTGTGAACATCTCAATCATGCCTTTGAGTAAACCACCTGCAGTGCCAACACCACGTTTGGGTACAATGACTCGAATCAATACAAGCCAGAATACATGCAGTCCAGCCATGAATTGGCCAGCACCAAATGGTACGCCTAAAGCAAGATTGATGAGATTTCCAAGGTAACCTACGAATGTACTGAGTGCTCCACCTAGCGAGGCAAGAATCGCAATGGTGACAATATCTCGTGTAGATATTGAAGAATTCATCCTGAAATCACCTCAATTACTGACACAAATCTGACCCATCGGGCACCCGCAGATACTACATCACCAGATTCCGAGGTCTGAATTGCATCGGCGTTACTATATCCTCCATCGGGTGGAATCATAACAAGTCGCATACCATCAGCCCAATCAAGAATTGAAGTACCATTATAGGCATAAGAAAGAATCATTGACCCTTGGATTTCATCCCAAGTTGTATTAGGATAGACGTTTGAATAACTGAATTCCTGAGCGTAGCCATCAAATGACCTTACAACAAGGGTATCATTGATGCCCATTCCTCCAACTAATTCAATTAGTTCGGATATCGCAATCCCAGTATAGGTACCGTGACCTCTCCAGTTATCATATTGGTTTTGAAATGATGAATACCCAGTAACTACATCCATCAAAAGAAGATCATCAAGGGACAGGGTCACATCTTCAACAATGCCTCTGACCGCAACTACATCTCTTGGGAGTGAAGGGGGATCAAGAAACACGGGCTCAATAGTAAGCTCATGTTCATGGAGTGTGACGTTCATGTAGTGATATATTCCACCACTACCTTCATCAGCATAAAGATTAGCTCCCGCACCACCAGTTATGACATATCTGACACCATTGATTGTAGTTTCATTGTACATGTGTATATGACCGGTGAAGACTGCATTGACTTCATACTCTTCAAAAAGTGACATCAATTGTGTGCTTGCTGTTGAATTGATTAGTGAATGATCTTCTCCAGCTCGTGGATCGAAAGGAGGAACATGGGTGAAAACGAACCTGAATTCAGCCTCTGTCTGTGATAGGTCTTGTTCAAGCCACGAAAATTCTTGAGAAGAAATATCGCCTGAAGATGTATTGAATACTGTAAAATGAGCAGAACCAATGTCAAAAGAGTATCTTGAAGTTCCAAAATACTCTTCGTATAACTTTCCACCGCCATCTTTGATATCGTGATTACCTATTGTTGCATATACAGGTACAACTGATTGGTCAAGGACTGCTTTTACAGCTTGATACTGGTTTTCTTGTCCAAATGGTGTGAGGTCTCCACAATGGAATAGGAAATCGGGTCTATAGAGATTTGCTGCTGCAACAATTTGTTCTACTCCTCCTTGATATCCCTGAGAATCTCCAAATACATAGAAATTGATTGTGTCATCCTCAGGCATTCCAAAGAAGAAGACCACCGCTGTAGAACTCACAACTAGTATCATGATGACCGATAGTACCAATGCTAACTTTTGTCGGTCCATGGTTCACAATACTCTCCATCATCTCTGAGCGATATGCATGGTCGTATACTTCGATGTGGGATGAACCATGTTAAGAACCTTAGGGAGCGACAAGAGAGGATTCAGTCGGTAGGCAATCCCTCAGCTCGAATTTTCTCTGAGAGTTCTAAAATCTTCCTATCTTCACGCCAATGCGATGTCTGTAGTAGAGTATCAGCTATTACTGTAATGAAATCAGTATATACTGTTTCATTTCGTGGCGGTACTGGAAAGAGTGAGAGATATTTCTCCAAAAATCTCCAAGAAAGTGTCCGTTTCCGTGGGTCAAAGATTGGATCCGTGTCTAACAAACTAGCGCACACACCAGCAATATCGACCATCCAAAGGTCTTCGCGTGACTCTTCAAAGTCAACGCCAAAGATTTGGTCATTGTGAACGATGAAATTTCTTAGCCGAGGATCTCCTTTGATTTGTCCATGAACTTTATGATAATTGTAATACCATTCTGCAAGCATGTCTATGAGATGAGGCTCAAAGGTGCGATTAATTCTATCAACAAGAGTTTCTCCTGAGATGAAATTCATAAGAATTACATCCTCCCGCGCCTCGAGAACCTTGGGAACAGCCAAACCATGTGACCAGCTTGATTTCAGAATAGAGAGCTCGTTCTTGAACCGACCCGCAATGAACATCTTTGCAACCAAAGTACGAGTTTCTTCATTTTTTGGTGCGATGTCCAATGAAATTACTGTGTTCTTTTTGCTCTTTAAGCGGCTAACAGACTCTATGACGTATCCGTGATTGAATTTCTCATGCAGAATCTGTTCTAGAATGTTAATTCGATCCTGTGGTAGTGGCGCTCCATCAATTCCTGTGGGGATTTTTTCGAACCATTTGTTGAGACCCATTGCGAGGTTCATTGTGTACTATGGTCTCTATTAGCCTGCCGACTTGACCAAACGGTTTTAACTTGTGGAACTAAGAATAACATGTGTTGTACTATGACTGGCAGAATATGCAATGTTGAGAAGAACAAAGAACGATGTACCTGTACGTACCCAGGATGCTCGAGAAATGGATATTGTTGTGATTGTTTACAATATCATTGGAAAAACCAAGAACTGCCAGGTTGTCTCTTTCCAGCTGATGCAGAGAGAACGTATGACAGGTCTCTTGAAAACTTCATAGAAGTTTGGAGTAAAAAATTAGGAAAGGAGTAACAAACAGAAGTCCTTAAGTGGAAATCACCTAAGGCGAGATTAAGGGCACGTAGTCTAGCTCGGATAAGGCGCCAGCCTTCGAAGTTGGAGGTCTCAGGTTCGAATCCTGACGTGCCCGCCACTTATCCATACTATAGCTCTTTGTCTGTTCTAAAACAAGACTAATATGAATTTGTAGCAATTGTATTGACAGGACGATGAACGAAGAACGGATTGGTTTAGCTGTTCTGGGAATGGTTATAGCTCTAGAAGGCTATGTTGCCAATGAGATATTCATGATTCTTGCCCGTGATAATAGCTATATTTCTCCGGGAATGGTTATACATTCATCCCCAATTATAGTTGGTACAGCTTGGTTATTGCTCATACCACTCGGTTTCATACTGGTTCTCGTTTCAGGCGTGTTAGAACTCAGAGATAGATATCGTAGAAAGGATTCCACTGAGATTTGGGAACAGTAATTTTCGTGTATTACTTTTCTATCATTTCAATTTCTTTGTCTGCAGTCAACTTGAGCGCAGCGCATCTGATTCCCTTTGACACAATCAATGACTCCAGAGGATTACTCTCAAGATTTACTTCGTACATATCATTACAGAATTGTAATGGGCGAAGATCCACTGTTTTGAATAGGTTCTCACTTAGATTTAGACCTTGTAAATTGACTAGACTTTCAAGAGGACTAAGGTCAATTGCTTCTAGGGGAGTTTTGTTGATGACTAGAGAGTATAGATTCTTGCAGTATGCTAAAGGGGATAGGTCAATTATTTGTAATCTGTTATCTCCAATATTCAATGTTTTCAGCTCAGAACAATGAGCAAGAGATTTCAAGTCAAGATGTTCAAACCTGTTCCTGTTTATTGTAAGAAGTTCTAAGTTGGAACAAGATGCAAGGGGAGAGAGATCCATCTCTTTCAGATTGTTGTATGCTAGCGATAGTTGTTCTAAATATTTCGACTCCGCAAGCGGTTCCAGATTAATTGTATCAAGTTCACACCCGGTCAATCGTAGGATTTTCAAATGTTTCCAACCCTTCAGTGGCTCTAAATCAATAGTCCTGAGTGGATTATATGATATTGACAGGCGTTCCACTTCACATTCCAGTCCAATCTGTGAAAGATCGACCTCCTTCAATTGATTGTGAGAAATATCTAACCAAACTAATTGGTCACATGAACGTAAAGGAGTAAGGTCAATCTCTTTTAGACTATTTCTCGTCAAAGATATCCGTGTTGGATTAGTACCTACTGACTTCTTAATGGTGGTCCCATCTACCAGTTGACAGGTGAGCTGGACCTCCTTCAATGTTTCAACATCTCACTCTTTCACTCTTTTTCGAAGAGTTTTCTCATCTTTTCCTCAGTTGGGTTTCTGACAACGCCCCTATCGGTGATTATGGCATCTATTAACTCGGGTGGAGTCATATCAAATGCAGGATTGTACACCTTTGCATCTGGAACTGTGACATATTGACCATTGATAATACGAATCTCATCAGGGTCACGTTCTTCGATAACAACATCTTTGGGATTGGTTATCATATCTACTGTCGATGCGGGTGCGACTGAATAAAAGGGAATATTGTGGTATTTTGCAGTGATTGCCATAGTGTATGTTCCGATTTTATTGATTACATGGCCTGTTCGTAGTATTCTATCAGCTCCCACAACACAGCAATCAACTCGTCCTTCGCGAAAAACAGTACCAATCATCCCATCTGTGATTAGTGTGGTATCAATATTATCTTCCATGAATTCGTATATAGTAAGACGAGCTCCTTGTTGGCGTGGTCTGGTTTCTGCGGCATATACTTTGATATCACCATTATATGTTTCATGAGCTACTCTGATAACAGCACCAACAGTCCCAAGATGAACTGTTGCCAGAGACCCTGCATTACAAATTGTTTGGATTGTGTAACCAGGTTGTATGAGTGAGAGAGCATGTTCACCAATAGCCCTGCACATTCGAACATCTTCCTCAGCGATTTCTTTTCCTTCATCGGCAAGTCTTTTGATGATCTCATCTACACTTCCGTCAGCATTCTTTGCAACTTCCAACATTCGTGCAGTAGCCCATGTCAGATTTACAGCAGTGGGTCTAGTATTGAGAGTTACAGCTGCTTTTTCCAAATATTCTAGTAAATCTCCTTTCGTTCTAGCTTTACTTTCAATTGCTGCAAGAGCCATACCCATTCCTGCTGCCGCCCCAATCGCTGGAGCGCCTCGTATCTCCATAATCTTGATGGACTTGGCAATACGCTCATGGCTATTTGTTACAATATGTTCTAAGACCAAAGGAAGCTTGGTCTGATCTACAAGACGAACTTGATTTGAATCATCAAGCCATTCAATAGTGCGGTACATTTCTCTCATTCCTTGTAATGTTCTGCTAGTAACCTTTCAAAACTAGCAATTATATTCTCTGCAACTTCCAGTATTTCGGGGTTAAGGCCTTCACCGAACTGTATATTTTTTGGCTGAACACCAAGCAGTATGCTTTCACCTCCCGTTTCTTGCTCAAGATACATCATCAAGAAAGATAGAGGCATACTGTGTGTACTGATACTTATTCCACCAATTCGGTCTTTTGTAACAAGTTCGATATGTCCTGGGGCCTTCCGCATATCAGCAGCATCAACCATGATTATTCGTTTTGCTCCAAATTCTGCCAATGGACGTGAAAATGCCTCAGGCACCGACCCGACGTTCTCAATCATAACATTTGGGTTATCAAAGTGGATTGTATTCACAATGTAGGGTCCAAGACCATCATCGGAACGTAAGTCATTACCAATGCCAAGAATTGCTATTTTCTTCGCACCTGCAATGAATTTTTTGATTTCAGCTTCGAAGCTTTGGTCGGTCACAACAATGGCTCTACTCATACTGGCTTTAGTTTTTGTGGCATGGCGAAGGGTTTTTCACAATACTTTCTTGGCTAGACAGAGTAGGCGAATACGAGTTGGCGAAAGAAAATAGCGATTCTCTTGAACAAGATATCCTCGAAGAAGACCAGGAAAATGATATTGAAGAAGAATTTCAAGAACCTGAAGAAGATCCTGCCAATGTCATCTTTGAGAATGGAAAAGGTCTTGTTGCGAGTGAAGATGCTGACAGATTATCACAACAGGGATTCTATGGCACTCGTATTGATGGGAATAGGCTTGAGTTGGAACCGGTTGAACTACTTCATTTGATTGAACGAAAAAGGGCAATTGCATCAGCTCCTTCAGGAGAAATTATAGGTTCAGATCATATTGTAAATAGTCTGTTAGAAGAAGACCCAGACCTCTGGATTCGCTATCTTGTATTTAGAGACCTCAGAAGTAGAGGTTATGCAGTACGAAAGGGATTTGGCAGTGGAATAGGTTTCCGAGTTTACGCTCGTGGAGATAAACCGGGAGATGCGAATGCAAAGGAGCTTGTGTATGTTCTCAAAGAGGGCGTACCAATATCTCTAAGTGATTTAGATTTGGTAACCAGGACTGCTGCAGGTTCTAGAAAAGAACTAGTTTTTGCTCTAGTAGATCAAAATGGAGAAGTGAATTTCTACAAGGTAGCACAATCAACTTTGCGAGATCGTAGTGGTGATGAACAATGAGTGATGACAATGATTACCCATATGAAGATGAGATAGTGTCTCTCGAAGCATTTTTTGATAATCGAACAATGAGTGTACATTTGGTTGAAAAAAATCCTCCACGAGCTAAGAGAGGTGAACCTGGAAACTGGGAATTAGTTCAGCTTTCAGATAGGATTCTCACATATGATGAGCTTGACATCTTAGCAGAAGCAATTCTCACATCAGCTGAAAATGATAGTGATTCATTCATCGAGATAGAGGAAGAAGGTGCTGTAGTTGTTCAGCTGCGAAACTTGAGAATCGCAATAGCACGTCGGCCATTCGCTGATAAGATGGAAATCTCTGCAATTCGACCCATTGTTAAACTGAGTTTGGAAGATTATCAGCTTAGTCCAAAGCTGATGAATCGACTTGAATTACGTGCTGAGGGAATATTGATATCAGGTTCGCCGGGGTCCGGGAAAAGCACATTCGCAGCGGCATTAGCAGAATTTTACAGTAGTCAAGGTAATGTTGTCAAAACACTTGAACAACCAAGAGATCTACAGGTAGAAGAATCAATAGTACAATATTCTCCACTTGACGGTAGTATGGAAAAAGCAGCTGATATTCTATTACTAGTACGTCCTGACTATGTTATCTATGATGAGTTACGTAAGAATTCTGATTTTCAAGCATATGCGGATCTTCGTTCTGCAGGAGTTGGAATGGTTGGAGTTGTACACGCAGGTTCAGCTATTGATTCACTTCAAAGATTGCTTCTTGGTGGCCGCGTTGAGCTGGGACAAGTACCTAGCACCGTAGACACGATAGTTCACATTGAGGATGGGAAAGTAGCAAAAGTTTCAGCTATGTCACTGAAAGTAAAACTCCCCACAGGAATGGGAGGTACACAGAGAGATTTAGCACGACCAGTGGTAGAAGTTCGGGAATTCGAACATGGTGTATTGGAATATGAGATGTTCACTTTTGGAGGAGAGAAAGTTGTCATACCAGTAAGAGGTGGGATAACTTCAGATAGGAGAAAAGATGGAAGTCCTAGAAGTCGGAGTGTTCCAGGAGAGAGTGTACCAATTTCTATTAGTTATAACAAGAAAAAAGTTACAATCTATTCAGGAAGAAAGTATGCTAAACAGAGAATTGAGATATTTGCTGGAGATATTTACCTATTTACAACAGTTGTTGGACGAAATGGGGAAAGTGCAATAAGAATCAAGACTCGGCAGGGTAGTATGCTTGTCGATGCCATGGAAGAAGGAGCAACTGTTACTGCAAAGATTGCAGAGTGAGTGCCCTTGTCTTTCTTTAAAGGCAACTCAACTCTTGCGATTTGCAACCATCTCGACATGCCCACACTGAGGACATCTATATCCATCAATATGATAAGCGACATAATGCCAGGGGTCATTCCGCGCAGGTTGTTTGATTTTTATACGAAGCGCACTGCTTTGTATACGAAAACTACCGGTTCCATGAACCAGTGCTCCCGACTCCATCGTGGTATTTTCACATATGGGACATTGTGGCATAAGGTTATTCCTCAGATGATTATCAACTTGTGGCGCAAAATAGTTTTGCCAGGGCTCATTACTGCAAAAGCTTTAACAACACATCATTCTCTTGCTCAAGTTCACGGGCCCGTGGCCTAGCCTGGACCTTTGAGATTTCATCTTAGAGGAGGTCAATAGGGCACTAGCCTCCTAGAGGTTAGTTATCTAGTCTGGAGTAAGTTAGTAATCCCCGGTTCGAATCCGGGCGGGCCCGCCACTTCCTAGTGCAAGTCGCAAAATCCAAATTCTACAATGATAGTATTAAAAATGGAGATAAATGAATGAGTGATGAAGATCACCCGCTCTATGATTTCTTACCAGGGTTGGACTTGAGTGAGGCTTTCTATGAAGAAGCCGTGAAACCTTTCATGGACGAGCACTTCCCGGAACTTGTCTATTCTGCAGTTCGTATCGGACATGGTTCTGATGTTTTGGGGTATGATACAGCACAATCAATGGATCATGATTGGGGACCCAAATTGCAGATTTTCTTGAAAGATTCTGATTATGGCTCAGTAAAAGAAGAACTTGGCACCAAACTTCGTGAAAACTTACCATACGAAATACGGGGATTTCCTACCAACTTTAGGCATAATGAAGATGGTTCATCAGGAATGAGTCCTATTGATAATGGCCCTGTAAATCACGGAATCACAATCGATACTGTTGGTGGTTTCTTCATTGGGTATCTTGGTTTCAACCCAACAGAGGAACTTCGAATCATAGATTGGTTAGTGCTGCCACAGCAGATACTTCTGAGCATTGCAAATGGGCGAGTTTTTCATGATGGATTAGAGAAAATGAAACCAATAGTAGAGAAATTGGAATATTATCCCCATGATTTGTGGTTATATTTACTATCAAATCAATGGGAGAGGATATCTCAAGAAGTTGCATTCATGGGTAGGTGTGGTCAAGTTGGAGATGAGTTAGGGTCTCGAATTGTTGCAGCGCGGCAGATTAGTGATATCATGCGTCTCTGTTTTCTAATGGAGCGGAAATATGCACCTTACATCAAATGGTTTGGTACTGCCTTTTCCAAGCTCAAGAGTGCAAAGACTCTCACACCTTTATTCAACGAAATTATGGATGCCAACACATGGCAAGAACGCCAAAATCATCTAACTAGAGCATACGAGTATGTGGCTAAGTTGCATAATGAGTTGAGAATTACGGATTCTTTAACCACTGAAGTATCACAGTTTCACAATCGCCCATTCATGGTAATTCATGCAGACAAGTTTGCTGATGCAATCCATGAGAAAATTGAAGACAATGAAGTGAAACGATTACCAAAGTATCTAGGTGCAATTGATCAATATGTTGACTCTACTGAGGTGCTATCGTACACAGAAAAGTTCCGAAGGTTCTGGTCTATGTATCAATAAGTTCACTTCTTCAGAATATAAACACCCTCTTCAGTCCCGACATGAACTTCATCAGCCATATCTATGAAGAGCCCTGTTTCCACAACACCTGGAATCATCTTCAGGTCAATTGCAACCTGTTCAGGATTCTCAATTGGTTTTGGAAACTTTAAGTCAATAATGAAATTACCATTGTCTGTAACTACAGGACCCATCTTCATTTGAGCTTGACGAACAATGGGGTCAATACCCATTTTTGTGATTGTTCTCTTAACCACACCTAAGGAAAATGGCAACACCTCTACTGGTATTAAGAATCTAGACGCTAATTTCTCAACAAGTTTTGATTCATCTACAATAATGATTAGCTTCTTTGATGCTGAAGCCACTACTTTTTCTTGGAAGAGTGCACCACCGCCTCCTTTTGTGAGATTAAGTTTCTTATCCACTTCATCAGCACCATCGACAGTAAGAAGAAGCTCAGGGTTTATGTCAAGGTTGGTCAGTGGAATGTGAAACTCAACTGCAAGTTGGTATGCCTGATAAGAACTTGGAACTACTGATACATCAGCCATGCCAGATTCGACTCTTCGGCCTAACTCTTTTGCAAAGATAGCGACGGTAGATCCACTTCCAAGGCCGATCGGTCCCTTTTCCGGGATTAATCCAATGGCACTCTTAGCAGCATTCAACTTGACGTTAGACATTTTGGTAGACTCCAGTCAAGGATTGGAATGAATCCACCAAAAAACTTTCCGAGAGACAGATTCTTGAATTGCTATTTTCTCTGTCGGTCTAAACAACACCATATGGACATAAAATACCAGTGCGAGGTCTCCAATATACACCCCATTTCCCGTTTTTCATCTGGAAAATTGTAGTATAACAATTATCTTGCAAGACAAGTGAAAAATTATTTGCGTCTTGTTCATTGTCAAAGATGTCGACAAGTTTGTGTACTTTTCCATCAATCAGGAGCCACTTTTCTGGATTCATACTGTACTGTATGTAGACTACCTAATAAAAATGGAATAAGAAACTTGTTCCATTCCAAGTGATTAAATTGTACAGGATTAGTAATATTCTTGCTAATCTCCACCCATGAGTGCCTTAAGACGTTCCATTTCTTGAAGCATCTCTGATTGGAGTGAACTTTTCCCGCCAGCTATTTTTGGTGCATCTCCACTTGGAGCACTTCCACTTGGAGGACCTCCACCAGGAGCTGCGCCACTTGGAGCTCCACCACCGGGTGGGCCACCGCCAGGAGCTGCGCCACTTGGAGCTCCACCACCGGGCGGACCTCCACCAGGAGCTGCGCCACTTGGAGCTCCACCACCGGGCGGACCTCCACCAGGAGCTGCGCCACTTGGAGCTCCACCACCGGGTGGGCCACCGCCAGGAGGGCCTCCACTAGGTGCTCCGCCACTTGGAGTGGTTGTACTAGTTTTGTCTGGCATTCCTACACTTGAAGGACCCGCCTTATCACCTTCATCAGTTTCTACAGCTGTTCCTGACATTGCAGCAAGTTTCTGAAGATAATCAGAACGAGCTCGATCTACTGCCGAGGAAGTGTCAACAATCTCTTTGAATTCTTCATCTTTTGCTATAGCGCTTCGAACTGCATCTAAGCGATCTTGGTAAGTCTGGATGAATTTGGTCTTCAGAGATTCATTCATCTCGCCTTGTTGAGCATAATAGTCTACAGCAGATAATGCCTGCTGAATTGCATTTTCTTCAACTTTGAGAAAGACCAGAGCCTCTGCCGGTGTCTTGATGTACTTGACTTTCTTGACTCCAGCCATACCACTTGAAACGTCTCCAGTTGAAGCTATAATTTTCTTGACACTTTCATCTAAATCCGATCCACTGCCACGCCGACCACGAACTACCAGTAGGATAATTATCAGGGTTAGAGTACCACCCATAAGAATGAACATCCATGCCTCGGGTCCGAATGGAAGCCCAATACTTTGGAAGAAGTCTGAAATGGGTCTGAATAACTCAATAATGGATCTTGCGAAGTTCGAATAGTCTGTTTGCAATTGCTTTCACCTACTGATACGTAGTCCTAATGCACTTCTGTATGCTATTTTACTTTTCTCGTAAGCATTAGAGTTTGTAAGACGCACGTGTGATACGGTTTAATCAATAAGGACTGAGTCCTTACTGGATATTTGCGCACAGTCACTCATAAACATAACCTTGATTTATACCCCAGAAGACGATTTTTGCTCCTCAGGACTGATAAATTCAATATAATTCCATCCCAGTTTTCTTAATTTGAATATAATTTTCCATAGTAGATTGTTAGGTGAACTATTATGGATCTATTAGACCCGTCAATTGAACATTATGTGATGCATGAAAAAGCATGGAAATTTGGTGGTGGCGACATCTTCGATCCACAGGGCGAAAAGGTTGGGATAATGAAAAGAAAACTCATCTCAATGAGAGCTGAGATTCAATTAATGAATCCCGATGAATCTATGCTTTGCATAATCAATAAGAAGTTGTTAGGCGTTCGTCCCATCTATGATGTAAAGACACCAGATGGAGAACTCATTGGTCGTGGCAAGAAACCTGTGGTTGCATTCAGAGGATCAATTGATATGTATGATCCTGAAGAGAATATGATTTACAAAGCACAAGGCGGTATCACGAAGTGGAATTTTACGATAACACATCCCAAAGATAAGAACAAGGTCTATGCTGAAATCAAGAAAGGGGATAAATGGCGAGATGTATTTGCTCCTATGTTCAACTTCAAAGATCGCTATGTAATTCATGTCCTAGACCCGAATGCTCCAAGATTGATGTTACTTGCATATGCAATCATTATCGATAATGTCTATCATGACAAGTAATGCAACAGAATAGTTAGGTCTACAGGGGCAGCTTTTAAAACAATAATGCTCCCACGCAGTTTTAGAACTGCCCCAGTGGCTTAGAGGCTATAGTGTTTCTGTATATTCAGAGATGCAGTCAAAGCGGCTGACTTGTAATCAGCAGGTCGCGCGTTCAATTCGCGCCTGGGGCTCCACTCTTATTCTAATTCTATTTATTATATGAAGTATAGATGCCATAGTATTGCTCTGAATTCAATCCAATAGAAGAGGAGTGATACAACCAGTCCAATTATCGAAACGACTTGGAATGCTCTTTTTCTTGTTTTATGATGAAATCCAAACATTCCAATAATCAAACCTATTGCACCACCAACGAATCCCATGATAAGTAAAGTTGCCTCACTAACTCTCCATCCATCATTTCTGGCTCTTCTTTTATCCCACCACATGGTCACAAGTGCAAGAAAGTTGATGATAACCAGATATATAGCAATTATCCATACTATTGGTTCCTGACTAAACCAAATAATGATGTCCTGAAGGATTTGTAAATTAATCACATCCTTTTCGCAGCATTTTCGAGGGCTAATACAAGGTCTAATTTCTTACCTGTGAGGAAATTGATAGTTGCTCCTCCACCTGTACTGATATGTGTGATTTTTGATTCGAGCTGCATTTTATTAGCCATAGCACCCATATGCCCTCCTCCAACTACTGTTACACCATTACAATCAGCAATAGCTTGGAGTATCATTTCAGTCCCTGAAGCAAACACATCTTTTTCGAAGTAACCCATTGGTCCATTAGCGAAAACAACCGCAGAGTTTGCAATGAGTTGTCTATATTTTACTGCTGTTCTGGATCCAATATCGAGAAATGGATCATCGTTCATTTCAGTAAACTCACAATCTACCCTATCTCCGTTACGTTCCACCGCCGCATCTTCTGGAAGTATAATAACATCAGGGTAATTCGCTATCAACTCACGAGCGGTATCCACAGCATTCTCATACCCTTTAATTGGCGCGGAATATCTCTCAGAGATTTTGCCATTAGCAATAAGGAACAATGTTCCAACAAGTCCACCTAAAACTGCATAGTCAACTTGACCTGTTCCAAGAAGTTTTCTAAGTATCTCTACTTTATCTTCAACTTTGCTACCACCAAGAACAAGTGTCCATGGATGATGATCTGTCTTTGTGGCTTCAGTCAACGTGCGAATTTCTTTCTCTACTAATCTACCTGCTACTGATGGAAGTACTGTTGTGAAACCTACTAGTGATGCTTGCGAACGATGCGCCGCACCAAATGCATCATTAACAAACAAATCAAAGAGGGGATAAAGTTCCTGTACAAGAGCTTCTTTTGCAACTTCTTCTGGAGGTCCTTTTTTGAGTTCACCATCAAAGTATCGCACATTTTGGAGAACAAGGATTTCACCGTCTTTGACTTTGTTTATTGCTTCCTTTGCCTTCTTGCCAAAGATATCATCAACAAATGTTGCATTAAACCCAAGTTTTCTCAGAATCTCAGTGTGTTGTTCTAGTGAGATGAAATCATCACTTCCAGGGCGACCTTGATGGGCCATCAGCACTACCTTACTCTGAGAGAGATCTTCCAACGTTTCTCGTATAGCATAGATTCGTGAGCTATCGGTGATTTTTTTTGTTTCAGGATCAACAGAACAGTTAATGTCGACTCGAATCAGAATACGTTTCCCAATGTAATCCACATCATCAAGTGTCTTGAAAGTGAGTTGCAATCCTCTTCACCTAGTTCTGAATAGAACACAATCTCAATAAAGAGATTGCTAGACAATGTGAATTATTTTCAGAAGTCTCCCAATATGATGGATTCGGCGAATGAATCTAACAACGGTTTTTTGGGAAATCGAATTGGCATAAAATAGCGAGAACCATGTTTTATTGTAATGGGAAGATTCTCATCTGCACAAACAGTGACAAGAGCCTTCACTGCATCAATAGTCCATCCTGTGATATCTATAACACCGGACCATGTTGTTTCTCTCAACATTCGTTCAAACTGAGGCCGGTTCTGCTCATTCACAAATAGGCCTAATGATTCCATGCTGACCTTATTATCATCATTTTCTACTTCAGAAAGAAATAAATCTGGCATCATGATTATAGGTCTTGATTTGCACTATTAAGCACCGAGAGAAGTATCATACATTGTAATATTTGAATTCGCATTCAATAGTAGGTTCTTTTGATCTCCAATATACAGCCCAACAGCCATCTTTTGTCTTTGAGAGAAATACATGATGTTTTTCTTTCA
>Ga0307426_1000414_pt1 | contig 29273 bp, 24 predicted proteins | sample SalMarWE160340MG_FD_202165 | JGI IMG/M metagenome (GOLD analysis project Ga0307426, IMG submission 202165) | Salt marsh sediment microbial communities from the Plum Island Ecosystem LTER, Massachusetts, United States - WE1603-40 | ecosystem: Environmental > Aquatic > Marine > Intertidal zone >...
TTGTGGATTCAACGGCCATAGATATTTTTCAAATACTATTACCTTTTCCGGGTGGAATAGTTTATAATATACGTAAGTTTTGTTTCAAAATCCGCAACGGGCTTGCGGTGAGTGATGTGAATGAAAACTAATCCAAGAAACCAATTCCATTCGTATACTTAATATATAAGGTCATAGTTGAAGAGCTCTGATATTCAGATAGAACTCATGCATATATGGACAAAAAGAATGTATAATAGAGTTTCGTAATAATTTTAATTAGTAAGTTAACGCCGAATACCGACAAGATGGGGTTATTATAGTTTCGTGCAGATTGTTTATTTAAAAGGCAAATAAAGGATTGGCAATATGAAATATCCTTCAAGACACGAGAGTCAGAATAAGGATTCCGTAAAGGTAGCTCAGGCAGTGCTCGATTCACTCGACGAGCATATAGCGATCCTTGACTCGGAAGGAAAGATCATAGCGGTCAACAAGGCATGGAAGGATTACTCCCGTAACAATCGGACACTTTGCCTGGAGCGTTCCAGAATTGGTAAGAACTATTTGGATATTTGCAGGTTATCGGCAGAAAAAGACAAAAGATTAAGCCGTGTGTACAAGAATCTGGAACTGGTGCTCGGCGGCGAAAAACCTAAATATTCAATTGAATATCCGTGCCACTCGGAAAGCAGCGTTAAGTGGTTTCTGCTTAAAATAAAGCCCGTTAAATCGTCGGGCAGATTAACGGGCGCCGTAGTGACCCACACAGACATCACGAGAAGGAAGCTCGCGGAGCTCGAATCCAGACGTCTGGCAGTCACGGATTCGATGACGGGTATTTTAAACAGGAAAGCAGGGATCGATTTCCTTCAGTTCCAGACCAGGCTCAGCATGAAGAACAAAACACCGCTCACGATATGCTACATCGACCTCGACAATCTAAAAGTGGTGAACGACAACTACGGACACAAAGAAGGGGACAAAGTCATAAAGTCCACAATCAAGCATATCAAGAGCGCCCTCCGGGAAACAGACTCAATGTGCAGGCTTGGCGGCGACGAAATACTGATGGTTCTTCCCAATACGACGCGTACAGAGTGTGACTCGGTCGTGAGCAGGATATGCGGTATCATAGAAGACAAAAACGATCTTCTGCAGAAGCCCTACAGGATCGAATTCAGCTACGGAATCGCCGAGTACGACTCATCCCTGAAATGCACGCCGCAGGAGCTTATCGATATTGCCGACTCCAATATGTACAAGATGAAGACCGTTAAGAAGAAGACTCACGGTGGCAACTATCAGGCGGTCGGCTCGTAAGTTCCCCGCCCTACATCACATTGGCAGCCGGAGAAACGACCCGCCGTATCCGGCGTCGCTAACAGAGAATTTTTCCCTTCCAGGCATAGTTCAGCAATATTTTCAATTTAACGTGTTACCAAGCTTTCGCCCCGGGCTTAATCGCCGAGTGTTTCCTTAATCACCTGATACAGATCGCGAAGCGCCTTGCCGCAATCCCCCCTGAACGAAGACCCGTGCATCACGGCCAGAGTGTCAGGCGCCAAGCCGGAAAGCCTGTCGAAAATACCTTTCATCTGAGGCGTGTACGGGATGTAATAAGCGAACGGGCTCGACTGCATATTGATCAGCGAGTCCTTCGACCTTCCGACTATGTCGGATTCCGTAACCGGCTCGACCACCCCGAAATGGGTGAAAAGATCTGAGCAGAAGAGCGTCTTGTCGGTCTCCTCGTAGAATACGCCGGCGTCCCAGCCGTGGGGCAGGTGCGCCGTGGAGCAGAACCTGAACCGCCTCTTGCCGGTTTCAAGCGTCTCACCGTCCATCATGCCCCTGGGCGGCCGTTTCGCGAAGTCGTTGACGCTGACAAGGGCTCCGAGATGTGAGCATAAAGCCTCGGCCCGGGGAGCGATTTCGAGCCAGCGGTTTAGAGAGCCGCATTCGTCGGATTCGAAATGGCTGAAGCCTATCCAGCGAAGCTCGGAAGGATCAATTATTTTTGATACGCCTTCGCGCACGTCGCCGAACATGGCGTTCAGGCCCGAATGAACCAGAACGGGTTCGTCGTCTTTCACCAGAAAGTGGTTGAACTGAAGGTTGATATCCTCGTAAAGAACCGAAATGCGGTATACGTCATCGGCTACTTCGTCAATTTTTACCATTACTGCCACTCCTTCACTGCGGATTTAAATTGATAATTATACACGACGCTTGCAGAAGCAAGCGTGTTTGATCTTAACTGAGATGGAGTGCGTCGGGGAAGGGAAATTGCAGTGTCGCAAAGACGTACCGCGTTCTCAGCCTACCCCGTGTTTTTTAGTCCAGCGGATATGCCGTTTATACTGAGCTTGATGTTGTCGGTGAGGACGTTTTTTTCCTCCGCTGTGAAGTCCCTCTTGATCAAACGTCTCAGGAGACCGACCTGAATGTAGCTGAGGGAGTCGATGTAGGGGTTTCGAAGCTCAATCGACTTCTGGAGGAAAGGATTGTTGTCTAGTATCTCTTTCTGGCGGGTTATCTTGAGGATTATCTCCTCCGTAAGATTGTACTCCTCCCTTATCCTGCCGAAAAGTCTCTTGCCGACTTCACGAGGAGTGACCAGGAACGAATACTCGAGCGCTATCCACATATCTGCCCTGCTCAGGGTCATCTGTATGTTGTCCATGTGCGATCTGAAGAACCTCCAGCCGCCGTACATTTCCCTTAGCAGCTTGAGGTTCCGCCGCGGGTTCTTCTCGAGGAATTTATTAAGCGCCGTGCCGACCGAGTAAAATCCGGTTATCAGGTGACGGTTCTGCGTCCAGCTGAACACCCACGGTATCGCCCTCATGTCCTCTATCTTCTTCGAATGCCTTCTCTTTGCCGGCCTCGACCCGATGCCCATCTTCTGGATTACCGAAATGGGCGTCGATTCATAGAAGTAGTTCAGAAAGTCGCGGTCCCCGTAAACGAGCTCTCGCCATGCATCCCTCGCGTATTCGGCCACTTCGTCCATGACTTCTTCCCATTCGGGCTTTACGTCCTCGGTGTCGAGACTGGTCAGTATCACCGAGGAAAGGACAAGCTCGAGGTTGTCTTCTGCGATCTCGGGAAGTGAATAATTACTGTATATAACTTCCCCCTGCTCCGTAATCTTTATCGCCCCGTCCACGGTGCCGGCGGGCCTGGCGAGAATGGCCTGGTTGGTGGGGCCCCCTCCCCTGCTTACCGTGCCCCCTCTGCCGTGAAAAAATACGTTTCTCAACCCGTATTCGTCCGAAATCTCTTTCAGGCTCCTCTGCGCCTTGTGTATTTCCCACCCCGCGCACAGAATACCGCCGTCCTTGCCGCTGTCGGAGTATCCTATCATGATCTCGGAGACGTCCCCCCTCGCTTTCAGGTGCTCTCTGAATACCGGGTTTGAGTATAGCTCCCACATCACCCGGGGGGCGTTTTTGAAGTCGTCTATGGTCTCGAAAAGAGGGACTATGTTCAGCAGGCTCTCCACGCAGCCGTCGTCGGAATGGTAAAGCCCGGCCTCCTTCGCCAGGAGAAGCACTTCGAGCACGTTGGCGGCGCTGCGAGTCATGCTGATTATATAGGTGTCTACGCATTCGGCGCTTATCTCAGAGAGGCACTCCCCTACCGTGTAGAAAGTCCTTAACAGCTCCGCTGTCTCGTCCGACAGATGCAGCCACATGGGTACAAGCGGCCGGGGGTTTTGTATCTCCTGAGTAAGCCAGCGGCGCTTCTCCTCCTCGCTCATCTCCCCGTAGGACGCTATTCCCAGCTTCTCCGTTATCTCGGCGAGCGCCCTCGTGTGCATGGCGCTGTTCTGGCGTATATCGAGGCTCGCCATGTGAAATCCGAACACCTCGGCCTGGGTGATGAGGGCTTTCAGGGTCGAGTCGGCTAGACGTCCGCCGTTGTTCTCCCTCAAGCTCCTGTCTATTATGCAGAGGTCTTTTAAGAATTCACCCTTGTCGCGGTACGGGTCGCCTTCGTCTTCGCCGTGGTTAGAGCGGAGCGTGTCCTGGAGCCTCCTTAGAATTTCCGTCAGAAAAATCCTGTAGTATTCCTGCTTGTTGTGCACGCCCTGGGAAAAGGCGTAATCCTTGACATCCTTCGTCACGGCCATTGCAAGCTCCTTACTCGCCGGGACTATCTTGACTGAGGAGCTTAACTGGCGCATCAGTCTCTCTATCTTCTCTATGTGCTTTTCTATCGCGAGGGACTTCTGCATCCTCAGGACCTCGCGGGTGATGTCATGAGTGACGAAGGGGTTTCCGTCCCTGTCCCCGCCTACCCAGGAGCCGAAGCTCAGGAAAGGCGGCAGTTTCACGTCCTCGACGCCGTAACCTTTCTCTATCATTCTCTCGAACGTATCGTAAATACGTATGAGCGCTTCGAATATGACCTCCTTGAAGTAGTAATGGATATTATGCGCCTCGTCGAGAGGGGTGATCTTATAAGGCGGGACCTCTTCCGTCTGCCAGAGGGCGACCACCTCGGCTTGAATATCCTCTTCTATTTGCCTCTTTTCCTCGGCGCTGAGCTTCGGGTTGTCGAGCTCTCCCAGGAGCTCGGAGATGCGCCTGAACTTCTCGAGCACGAGGTGTCTGTTTACCTCCGTAGGATGGGCGGTGAGGACGAGCTCTATCGAGAGCCGCTCGGTAAGCTCCGTGAACTCCTCACGGGAGACGCCCTTTTCCTCAAGCGCGAGGAAGAGGCTTTCGATCGAGCCTTCGCTCGAGTCCTTGACGTCGGATATGTATTTATATTCACGGCGTCTTCTTATCCTGTGGTTCTGCTCGGCGATGTTTACCAGCTTGAAATATATAGTGAACGCGCGGGTGACCTTGTAGAGGTCGTCGTCCGAGAGGCTTCTGATTGTTGCAACGAGCTCGTCTTTCTGGCTCTTCTCGTACCGGGTGCGCATCTTCTTGGTGAGGGCTCTTATCTTCTCCTCTATGTCGAATATGCGCTTTCCCTCCTGCTCGATCAGCACCTTGCCGAGAATGTTCCCGAGAAAGCGCACGTCGCGCCTGAGCGGTTTTTCCCTGTCTATTTTCCGGTTCGCCGGTGAAGCGGTCATTCAAATCAACCCCTGATATAAAGTTTGATAGAGCAAGCTTATATATTTATGATATACCATCGATGACTGACTAACCAGTGAGATGGCAAGAATCGGCTCTGATAACGGTTGGGAATTATCAAATCCGGCCAAAACGGCTATAATACTTAGCTGAATAATGCCTAATCCAACTGATAAAAAACCAAAAAAGAAGAAGACCGCACGATCCGCCGGTAAAGTGAGAAACACTCACCGCCGGGAGGCCAAGCTCCTCATAAGGCGCTCTGAATTCGATGACATACCCGCCCTATACGCTCTGAGCCAGAAGGTTTACGGCAAGTGGGGAGTCACGCCTGAAATGCTGCGCGGGCAGATATCCAACTTTCCCGAAGGGCAATTTCTTGTCGAATACGAGGGGAAGGTAATAGGCTTCTGTTCCACGTTTATAATCTCCGGGGACGTATGCCTCAAGCCCCATACATGGAAGGAGATAACCGGAGCGGGATTCGCCTCAAGGCACGACCCGGACGGGGATTACCTGTACGGCATGGAGGTCTGCGTCGATCCAGAATACAGGGGACTCAGGATCGGAACCCGCCTCTATGACAGGCGGAAGCAGCTCTGCCAGGAGCTTAACCTGAAGGGTATCGTCTTCGGCGGACGTATGCCCGGCTACAGGAACAGAAAATCGAAGGTCGACGGTCCCGAGGAATACGTACGTCTCGTGCAGTCGAGGAAGATCCGCGACCAGGTAATACTGTTTCACCTGTCAAACGAGTTCGAGCCTATTGGGGTTCTCCCTAATTATCTTCCTCTGGACCGGGAGTCGGAAGGATACGCCGTGCACATGATCTGGCGGAACCCCCTTCAGGCCGAGCCCATAACGAAGGAGAAGAAAAAGCGAGGACGCCTGCCGCGTTCTGTGCGCGTCGCCACGGTGCAGTTTCAGTTTCGCAAGGTAACCTCCGAGACACAGTTCGAGGGTCAGCTCGAATACTTTATAGATATCGCCTCGGATTACGGCGCAGACTTCGTGGTCTTCCCCGAGCTGATCACGCTCGCGCTCCTCTCGGCGGCGAAGAAAAAGATGCGCCCCGAGGAATCAATAGACCACCTGACCAAGTACACGGAGCGCTACACGAAATTTATGCACGAAATGGCGATCTCTTACAACATCAACATTATTGGCGGCTCTCACCCCACAAAAATGGCGGACGGGGACATTCACAATATTTCCTACATTTTCCTGAGAGACGGTGCCGTTCACTCGCAGGAAAAGATTCACCCCACGCCGAACGAAAGGTACTGGTGGGACATAAAGGGAGGAGACACGCTCCAGACGATGCAGACGGACTGCGGGCTTATAGGGGTGCTCGTGTGCTACGATACGGAGTTTCCCGAGACCGCGCGTTACCTCGTCGATCAGGGAGCGCTTATCATTTTCGTCCCGTTCTGTACCGACGAGAGGCAGAGCTATCTGAGGGTGCGCTACTGCTGTCAGGCGATAGCGGTGCAGAACCAGTGCTTCGTCGTCATGTCGGGAACGGTGGGCAACCTGCCCGACGTCGAGAACCTGGATATTAACTACGCCGAAAGCTGTATTCTGACGCCGTGCGATTTCCCGTTCGCGAGGGACGGCATAGCGGCGACGACGCCCCCCAACACGGAGACGATCGCTTTCGCCGACCTTCAGCTCGAGAACCTAATCACCAGCCGCCACGAGGGCACGGTGCTCAACCTGAAGGATCGCCGGTTCGACCTGTACAACGTACAGTGGACTCCGAAGGGCAAACCGGACAGATAATCGGTTATTTAATGGGATTAAGTCCGCGCTTCCGAATACATAGCTGTTAAAATATCATTAGGCGAGACAATTTACACAGGGGGTGCAATATGATATTGGAAGGTTCGTGCCACTGCAAAAAAGTAAGGTTTTCGGTGGAATCCCATACTCCTTATCCCTATATGCACTGCTACTGCTCTATTTGCAGGAAAACAGCGGGCGGAGGGGGCTCTTCAGTCAACGTAATGGGGCAAGCCGGTACGCTCAAGATAGAGGGGGAAGAAAACCTGAACACCTACAGAGCGGAGATGCCTGATCCGGAGGCGGAGGGAAAGACAAAGACCAGCACCATGCAGCGCAAGTTCTGCAAGCACTGCGGGAGCTTTCTCTGGATCTACGAGCCTGCATGGGCGGAATGGGTATATCCATTCGCGTCCGCCATAGACATGCCTCTGCCGAAGCCTCCGGAGCGGCTGCACATTTTCACGGAGTCAGCGGCCCCGTGGTGCGAAATACCGGAGGATAAAAAGAACAGGCATTTCCCCGGGTATCCAGACGAATCCATCGTAGACTGGCACAAGCGGCACGGTATTTACGGAGAATCGTAAGACCCGTATAGATCATGGTCACCGTTACGGAAAACAGAGAGACGGAGGCAACAGCTAGCGCATCTGTTCGAGATAATCCTGCAAAGTCTTTCCCCGCTCGTCCCGGAAATGCTCATCCAGTACATTCATGGATTGAATACGGTCGAGACGGAAATTTCTGAAATCGTTACAAAGCTCGCACCATCCAAGCAAGAGCCAGACGGGTACGAAAAACGCCATGGCAAGCGGGTGTATTATCCGCTCCGTCCTCTCACTTTTTTCATTTGTATAAGTTAACGCCAGTTTGTTTTTATTGCGGACGGCCCTGCGGATAGTGCTAAAATCGATGCTCCACGGAATCTTCTGTGAGCTTTGCGGAGAGAAAAGCGCAGTATCGTGTATCAACGCACGCTGCTTTTCAGGCAACGCGGCCTTTATCTTATCCAGTGCCCTGCGCGCCGTACCCGCCATTCGGTCGTCGCTCCAGCTCCCTACCATCGCCGCACCCAGCACCAGCGCCTCAATCTCCTCGACGTCGAAGACGAGAGGCGGAAGGTGATAGTCCCTGTCCAGCATATAGCCCACTCCTGTTTCCGCGCGAACAGGTACGCCGGAGAGCATGAGATCTCTCATGTCACGATATACAGTGCGCACACATACACCAAGCTCCTCGGCTATTTCACCCGCTGTAACAGCCAGCTTTCTGCCCTGAAGAAAATTAATTATCTGAAACAATCGGTCCGAACGTCTCATATCGGTTAAAAAAATTTAACACTGCTGACACAACGATGTCAGTAGCATGTCAGTATACTCGTACACATCTCACAATCAAAGGAGGTTCCAAGTGAATAACAGAACCAAAACTGTTACGTTAAATGCCCCCCGGGAAAAAGTATTTGACTATGTGTCGAATATCGAGAATCTTCCCGAGTGGGCGACCGGATTCTGTAAGGAGTTAAATAAAGTCGGTAAGGATTATAAGGTCACAACTCCTGACGGAGAAGTATATTTCTGGATCGACGCTGACAGGAAATCGGGGGTGATGGACATGTTCGGGGGTCACAGAAAAGATGAGGCCGCCTGCTGGCCCGCGCGCGTCGTGAATCTTCCGGATCAGACATCCGTACTGATCTTCACCGCCGTACATATGCCGGACGTGCCGGATGAGGTGTTCGAGATGCAGTGCAAGTCTCTCGATGAGGAGTTCGAGAATATACGGCGCGCCGTAGAGTAAACATATTTCACACGCGTGCACCTGAAAGGACCGACCGGATAATCAGGACTCAGGAAATCTTCAACTTTATCTCTGAATCCGATTCGAATATCCCCGGTCCTTTTAAAATATGGCTCAAACGCGAAGCCCTTTAAGAAAAGCGCGCAGCTCCTTCTTTGCGCCTTTTACTACAGGCTCGCCGTGGGCGAATAATACGGCATCGAATTTGCGCTTGAGATGGGATGTGAAAACTTGCTTCAGGCCACGTTTCACGCCTTCGGGATCGTCGCCCATCAGATAATCCGAGACGAAGCCGAGCTCCCCGTCCTCACGAATAATTGCGTCGCCTATTGAGAGAACCCCCTTCCCCGCGGGAATGTAAAGCGCCGTTTCCTCGGGGCAGAGCACGCCTACCCCGAGCACGAGCACTCCTCCGGGAAGACTATCCCCGTTATCGAAGGCCTCCACCTTCTCGCCTTTTACGAACTCGTGCAGGCCGTCCCTGTGGCACCATACTTTGGATCCGAAGCGATCCTCGAACCGCCCGCTGTGGCGGTAGTGATGCCTGTTGGTAAGATAAACGTTCTCAGGCTTTTCGCGTTCGTCGAACCATTCGATCCCCTCGTCGGGAACCCTCGGGTCAATCAGACAGGCCGGGGTTACAGCCGGGACGTAATATGAATGAACGTCCTGGCCTATGCCCTCGTGGTACGTCGTCCAGTGAAATATGCCGGGGAGTATTTCACGCATAACTCAACCTGTACGGCTCCTTGTTTCTTACAAACTCCGACGGTAACGAATGTAAATGTACCGCATCGGCGGCGCATGGTCTATCCGGCGGCACGGCCGGGAACAGTCATGTCATGTACGTAGTGTTCCCGCTAAGATCGGAGACATCTAAAACGTATCTACGTCGATGGACGTCCCGGTGTCGGAGCCTGTTTGAGGAGGCACGGGGCAAGGACCCGGACCCTCTCTGTTAAGGCGGAGACGTATCTGAGCGGGCTGATTGATGCCGCCGATAATACCCCCACCCGTTATGAACAACTTCGTATGTACAAACACCGTTCCCGGAGGGATAACGGCGGGAGGAGGACAGAAAACTCCCACGCGGGGATTACACCATTCGGGGTCTCCCGAAATCAGGGCGGAGGCGAGATAGTGGGATTCCGGCACATACGGGAACACTACATAACCGTCGCCGTTTGTCGTCGCAACACCGTACTGAGAGGGGTTTTCATTAGTGCCGATACAAACGGTCGCTCCCGGAACGGGCTCGTTAGGGGAGATGAGTTTCTCGGTTTCATATACCAATATATACTTGGACCTGCCGCTAAAGCCGTTAAGCACCCTGAAATGTAGCGGTCTTTCGAGCGCGATGCTTATCCAGCGCGGGTTTCTCTGTACATTGCATGTGGTTCCCGTTCCCGCAACGACGTTACCGACGCACGCGGCAACCGTCCATTTCAGCCGCCCACCGCTTTCTCTACGGAGACTCTCGGGAATATTCCAGACCGTGTTATTTTTCTCCCCGCCCTCAATACTCATACTCATCTCGGGCTTATCGAAGCTTTCTCCTGATTTTGCCACGGCAAGTATGTAGCCGTCCGCGCCCGGTACGACGGACCAAGTAAACACGACCCTGTAATCATTCGGAACTATCAGCCCGTCAGGCTCGGGGTTTATCAGCTGAGGCGCATTGAGGAGCGTATATACGCGGAACGAATCATTCCACGCGCAGTTATCCTGTTCGTCACAGGCACCGGGTTTCCAATAAATTGTGCCGCCGGCCCACCTCGACAGATCAGGCGCTGCAAACGTGTTCTGACCGAGACGCTTCACGACCTCAATTTCATTATTCGATACCGGAGTGTCCGGGCAAACAGTGTTCTCATCCGTGACAGCGCAAAACAGGTAATAGTTCGCGCCGCTCACAGTCGTCCACTCGAATCTGTCAGCCGCCCCGGTCTGATGTCCCAATGCGCCATCAACGGGTCTTCTATGCTCAGGCGCCCTGATGCCTCCTGGCCAATTGATGATACGGAATACGGGCTGACTGCATGACCTGTCGGGAGGTCTTCCCGTACAGGCATAAACGGTCCACCTGATCGTCTTTCCGCGGAGCGCGGGGGAAATTATCTGCTGAGAGGAAATCGTGGATCCCGAAGCCGGTAAGTAAGCGCTTAACTGCTGCGTTGCAGGGTCATCGGCGTCCTCAAGTATAAGATAATAGTGGTCAGGCGGAGTTCCGCTAACTGGCTCGTTCCATGTGAAAATCTGGGTAGGCGCCTGGTTCGACGGAACGGAGATTGTAATTCCGTCAGCGGGATTAACGAGTATGGGATTACCGGGGGGCTGAGCCAGAACGGAACCGCTCCCAAAAACTGTCAATAACAACAGTAACGGAACGTAATTCAGTTTTGAGATCATCTTGCCTTTAAACCCCAAAAACTATAAGCCAATCATCTCAAGAAATACTTTCGTTGTCAAGTCCCAGGGAGCGAGAAGATGAGAATAAGAGAATATGATGGCGGTGAACTAACGTTCTGGTATATTAATAGGCCAAGAAGTGATTCGCGCCGCGGGGAGTTAGCACGGCGTTCCTACAATGCCCGCGTTGGTAGTTTGTATGCGGTCTGACTCATGCGGATTGAGGTCGTTTTTCAAGTGATTAAGAGAAATTAAGTACGTGAATTGTAAAAATCGGTTAGCGAAATGCAAACGCGACGACGCCTTCAATAAACACACTATCCGCATTTTACCTGAAACATGAACGGTTACTGAACAAAACAAACGAGGACAAAATCATGACACGAGACTTTATATCGAAAACACTGAACCCGGATTACGCCGAGAAGCTCATAAACTGGTTCCTCTCGGCCGGATTCAGAATAGTCATAATAATCGTCGCCGCCTACATTCTTCTCAGGATAGTAAACAAGATAATCAACAGACTCGAGACCGGTGTTGTCGCCCGAAGCGGCGAGATGATAGGCGCGCTCGAGAAGGAAAGACGCGTAAAGACAATCACCTCGCTGCTCAGGCATATAGTGTTCATTTTCATATTCGCCGTCGCCGGGGTAATGGTGTTAAAAGAGTTCGGAATGGATATCGGCCCCATAATCGCCGGCGTCGGTATCATTGGTCTTGCCATCAGCTTCGGCTCGCAGAACCTGGTAAGGGACGTAATAAGCGGGTTTTTCATTATCTTTGAAGACCAGATTCGCGTCGGGGACGTAGCCAAGATAAACGGCACGGGTGGATCTGTCGAGGAGATAAACCTGAGAACGACGGTGATAAGGGACCTGGAGGGAACCGTACACGTGTTTCCCAACGGCGTCATTACACAGCTCGCGAACATGAGTAAGGGCTGGTCGAGGTATGTTATCGACGTCGGCGTCGCATATCATGAGAACGTGGACAACGTGATTGAGTCGCTCAAGAAAATAGGCGAAGAGATGGAAAAAGACGAACACTTCGGCACCTTGATAATAGAGCCGCTGGATATACTTGGCGTCGACAACTTCGGCGACTCGGCAGTGGTCATTAAATGCATGATAAAGACACAGCCGCTCAAGCAGTGGGAAGTCGGAAGGGAGCTCAGGAGAAGGATAAAGAACAGGTTCGACGAGCTTGGCATAGAAATACCTTTCCCTCACATGAGCGTTTATTTCGGCGAAGCAAGCAAGCCGTTTATGGTAAAGAACGAGGAGAACGGGATAGAGGATGGTCCCGACGACACAGCGGGGAGATAATTGAGTGACGATAAACCCTTTATCCCGAACGCTTTTTTGAGAAAAACGGCCAGTCTGTATTGTATTTACACGCATCATTATGAAGAAAACGGTGTGTCTCACCGTCAGGCATGAAGGGCATGAATTTGTAATTACATGAGAAATGTATTATGAATTTTAACGAATTGATGTCGGAAATTGAGTACAATTATCAAAAAACACGTTATAATATATGGTCATACAAGTGAGAAGTGGAAAATAGTATGAAAAATAAGTCAGAATCGGCCAATAATCAGCCGAAGGAGAAGTTCGAGGATATAGACCTCGAAGAATGTCTGGACTGTGTCTGTTACGAGTTCAGAAAGACTGCCAGACTGGTTATAAATTATTATGACGCCGCGCTCAAGGAGACGGATCTGAAGAGTAATCAGTTCATAATCCTGGCGGCTGTGGCGTACATGGGCAAGACAAATTTCAAGAATCTCGCCGAGTTCGTGGGGATTGACCAGAGCACCCTTGCGCGTAACCTCGTTACCGTGGAAAAACAGGGGTTTGTCACCGTCAATGCCGGCACGAACAAGAGAGAAAAGCTCATTTCTCTCAGCAGAAAAGGTAAAAACAAGCTGGCGAGCGCTTTCCCATACTGGCAAAAAGCTCAGCGAGAGATTGTGCACCACCTGGGCAGAGAAGAGTGGAAAGAGATGAAAGGCGACCTGTCCCGCGTGATCTCGATCGCCAAAGAACTTAACTAAGAGCCGGTATATTCCCGCAACAAAGGAAAAACGCATGAAAGCGACATATCCAGCGGGAGCATAGCTTCGTCCACGCTATACCGCACTTGCCGAACCCGCATCGGCGGTATCGGCGCCGAACCGCCTGAATTGCCCCGGCGCAGGCGGATTCCCCTTTTAAATCCCCGACGGTCTTTGTAAATACGGGCATTCGTCGCGCAAGTTCTTACGTATTGACAAAAAATATGAAAAGCACGATACTTGCCTTTATGGTGTATGACATAAATTAATAATAATATAGAAAAGATAGGGAGGATTTTTTGATAAGAGAGGGAACATTCGACGTATGCCGGGACAGCTAACACAAAGAGCGCAATAAATAATTGATTGCATATGCGGTTGGCACTCCGCTGTGAAGTGAGATAAAATAATTAATACATTAATCTGAAACGAACTCTGCTAACGTAGATAGAATGTATATCGAATGGAAGTTACATGTGCCGAAAAACAGCATCCAAGAATGAGGTCGAAGACAAATACGAAGGATCCAATGCCAAGGAATTATTGAACAAAAGCAAGAAAGAGCTGATCGGACTAATAGAATCCCTAACGGAAGACAAATTCGATCTCAAAAACAAGCTTACAGAAAAAAATCTCTATCTGGAGCATCTGCAGCGGCTGGGCTCCGTGCTGGAAGGATCGACGTTCGAGGTCCTGATAATCAGCACACACGACTTCAGAATTATTCACATCAATAAAACGGGGATTGAGAAGCTGCATTATTCGCCGAAAAAGCTTCGCAACCTGACTCTGTTTGATATCACCAAGGAATTTGACAGAGGGGATTTCAGGAAATTCGTCGAGCCCCTGTATGATCGCTCAGTCGATAAGCTCGAGTACTGCACTTATCAAATCAGAAAAGACGGAACTTCATATCCGGTCGAGGTTCATCTTCAGTCCTCCACATACAACAAAGAGCCCGTGTACGTGATGGTCGGACTCGACATATCCAAGAGGAAGTTTGCCGAAGACAGGTTGAGAGAAACGACCTCCCAGCTGATCAAGATGAACAAGTACGAGACGGTGATCGGAATTGTCACCCGTACGGTTCACAGGTCCATAGACCTGCAATCGGTGATGGATAACGCCGTTAACGCGCTCAATCAGAACATGGACATGGCCAAGAACGTCTGCATATACCTTGTTGAAGGCGGGGAAGCGATCATGTACGCGCACACGGGCTATCCGGACTGGTTCGTGGAACGGGTAAAAGTACTTCAGTTCCCGACAGGCTTCACGTGGCACACCATAATAAAAGGCAAAACGATTTATGTGTCCGATACCAGGAAAGATAAAGTTATGGGCCCGGCGGGAAGGCAGCTCGGCACGAAAAGTTATGTTGCGATACCGCTTAAGAACGAGGGTAAGGTAGTCGAGGTGATAAACATCAACTCAACCGAGAAGGACGCGTTCAGAACGGACGAGCTCAGGGTGCTCGATATAGTTTCCAGGCAGATAGAAATCGCAATCAATAAAGCGAGATTTACGGAGTCGCTGATACAGTCGGAGAAGGCCCTTGAGGAAAAAATAGAGATCCTTTCGAAGAAGGAAAGATATGAAAAGATAATCAACACCGTCGCCGCCAGCGTGCACAGCTCGGTAGATTTCGAGATGGTGCTGGAGCTTATCGCGAAAAACCTCAGACGCAACATACGACACGCGGACCTATTCGCGATATATTTCACCGAGGGAGGAGAAGCGGTACTGAGAGCCTCCTACGGGCATCCGGAGTGGTTCAGTGAGAAAGTAAGCAGAATACCTTACCCGAGGGGGCTAACATGGAGAACCATAATCGAGGGCAAGACAGTTTACGTGCCGGATACAGCGGATGACGACTCGATAGGTCCTTCGGGAAAGAAGCTCGGTATCAAAAGCTACATGTCCATGCCTCTGACTTCCGGAGGCAAAACGGCCGGTTGTCTCACCATCGCAGCGATGAAAACAAACGCCTTCTCGAACGAGGAGATATATCTAATCGAATCGCTGACCAAGCAGCTGGAAACGGCGCTCCTTAACGCAAAATATGTAGAGGAAATAAAAATAAACGAAAGGAGGCTGCAGGCGCTCGTCGGCTCCGTTGACGAGACATTTTTCGAAATGGACGAGAATGGTACGTATCTGGGAATCTGGACGGATAACGAGGACCTGCTGATAAAGCCCAAAAATGAGCTCCTCGGAAGCCAGGTACACGCACATTACGACAAGCAGACCGCGGATAAAATCGTATTGACCATACGCCGTGTCATACGTGACCACAGACCCGAAATAATTGAATACAAGCACGAACTGAGCGGCGGTGAAAGGTGGTTCAGGGCGCGCATAAACCCTATTACCGCATCCGATGAGCGGACTAAAACCGTCTCGAAGTCTTCTAGGGACGTGACAGAAAGCAAGGCGCTTGAGACCACACTTCTCAGGGTACAGAGACTCGAAAGCGTGGGCAAGCTTGCCGGAGGAATAGCGCACGACCTGAACAATATTCTCCAACCAATAACAATGTCCATTCAGCTGCTCAAAACCAGAATAGCGGATGAAAAAAGCAGGAAGTGGCTCGAAATGGTGGAGGAGAGCGCACAGAGAGGCTCCGATTTGATAAGACAGATTCTTTCATTCGCGAAGGGGCTAGATAGCATTAAGCAGGCTTTCGACGTGAAATACCTCGTTAAAGACGTAGAGAAGATAATCAATGAAACCTTTCCCAAGACGATAGACATTCGAATCGATAGCAAAGAGGGGCTGCCTTGCGTCTACGCCGATTACACGCAGATGCATCAGGTGCTGCTGAATCTGTGCGTTAACGCCCGAGACGCAATGACCGACGGCGGCGAGTTAAGAATAAGCACAGGTATCGTAAAGCGCAGCGAAACCGATTCCATCAGATTTCCGGTAAAGAACGACTAAGTAACACTGGAGGTAAAGGACACGGGAACCGGAATGCCCGCCGAAGTAATAGATCACATATTCGACCCGTTCTTCTCGACCAAGGAATTGAATGAAGGCACCGGCCTAGGACTCTCGACTGTGTACGGGATAATCAAGGAACACGACGGTTTTATCAACGTAGAAAGTGAGATCGGAAAAGGGAGCACCTTTACGGTCTACCTGCCGGTTAGAAAGAATCGGGCTATAACGGATGTATCGGAGGAGATATATTCCGAAACCCCATTCGGGAACGACGAGGTAATACTCATTGTGGATGACGAAAGCATGATAACCGATATGATGAAATCCATACTTGAAGAGTTCGATTACAAGGTGCTCGTCGCACACAACGGCCGGGAAGCTCTCAGCACTTTTCTCAAGCATAAGGACGAAGTATCAGCTGCAATAGTCGATATGATTATGCCGGTTATGGACGGAAAGTCGACCGTGATTGAGCTCAAGAAAGAGCGGCCCGCGCTGAAGGTGGTCTGTATAAGCGGCTACCAGAAAGGTAACGAGCTGCTTGATATGCAAGACCTGGAAATTGACGCCTTTTTACCCAAACCATTCAACGCCGAACGGCTGTTGCAGACACTTGAAGAAATAAGACACTAGAATCATCTCGCCTCGGCAGGGCCGCTTCCGGTAGGTGGGCTTGAAATATCCGCTACCCCCCGTTTGGAAATTGTAATATAATTGGTTAAACCAACCGCTCGAAGCTAAGGAGGATAACTACATGAGTGAAATGACTCAAACACAGGATAACGGCCAGAAACCTATGTCGGTGGGAGAATGGCTTATAACTTTAATAGTACTAGCGCTGCCTCTCATAGGGCTAATTATGCTTTTCGTCTGGGGATTCGGTTCGGGGAATATAAATAGAAGAAATTACTGCAGGGCCACTCTGGTATTCGCTCTGATTATAGTGGCATTATCGCTGGTATTTCTCTTCGTATTCGGCGGTATGGCGGCGCTCATGGGACATCAAGGCGCTCAGATTTAATAGAACAGGAATCCGGCGATAGAGGACATTGCTCTTCGGCGTGGAATTAGATTTACCCGGATTCCGATCTTTTTCTTTGTTGACTTTGCTGCCGAAAAGCAAGACAATAGAGCCGGGTTATATTTGTATATACATAAGCATTCGAGACGGGGCATCCGTCAAAGCCTTTGCTGCGAGATTGAGGCCTCTTTCCGGCAGCCATGAGGCGGGTGTGTGCGCGGAGCCTATTTATAATATACGAAACACGGAAGGATGAACGACTCTCTATGAAGAAGCTACGTCGAAATACTCCTCAACTGGTTCTGTATTCCACTTTCTTACTCATTTTTCTGACTCTAGTGTCTCTTTATGCCGATAGGGACACGGAACAAACCCTCTTGACCGACGCACCCTGCATGGGTACCCCCGTTCCGGAACTGAACCCCGGCGGACCGGCTCTTTCGGGAGAGAGGGAACGCGGGCCCCATGAATTGAAGCTCGGCCGTTCCTCTTTCGCGAGCGTAAATTCGCACCCGGTAATGCTGCGTCCGGACGCGACAGCATCCGAGCGCGCGGTCGCGTGCCCGGTTTTTGTACGCGTTAATGCCGATAGGTATGACTTGGACAATCCGGTTCCTCCCGGTCGTTCCCCTCCTCTAAACGCCGCCTAAGCGGTGTTTGCTCACAACACTATTACTACAGAGCAAGGAAAGGTAAACCCTTTTGTTATCCGTCACATTGCATTTGAGGAGGATACGAATGAATCACTTGCTGTTGAACACGGGTCTGTACATTTCGATATTAATTTTATTATTGGCTCCGAGCATGGCTCCAGCCGCGAAGGCGCACGAGGGTGAAGCACATCAGGGTCAGGGGCTTCATTTTTCTCACCCGCTCATAACGGAGTCACCTTCCCCCGACACGAAGATAAGGCTAGATTACTTTTTCCTCGACGTAGACGGCGAAGTCGAGGACGAGGAGCTTGGGGAAGAGGACGAAGGCCCGTCGAGATTTAAAGAGAACACCGTAAACCTGGAGCTCGAATATGCATTTTCGAGGAACGTCAGTATAGAAGCCGACATACCCTACACCTTTATCAACCCGGACGAGGGGAGAAACACGAGTCACTTCAACAATATAGAGATAGGTCTAAAGCTGGCAAGCTTCATACTGGAGCAATACGGCATACTCGTCGGGGGAGGGATCGCCTTCGGACTCCCGACCGGAGACGACAAGAAGGGAACAGGAAGCGATAACATATTCGAGATCGAGCCCTATCTGTCGTTCGGATGGAAATATGAAAGGCTCGAAGTCGTATCTTTCCTTCATCTGGGCATCCCGGTGAACCAGGACGACGATCAGGACGAGGGGGAAGAGCTCGGATATAACCTATCCCTGCTTCTTCACGCAACGAGCTATCTCGAGCTGCTGCTGGAGTTCGACGGTGAGACCGTTCTCAGCGGGGAGGAGGAAGGCGAATCCGTGCTGAACATAGACCCCGGCGTGAAGCTGGCGCTGTTCTCGAACAAGGACATACAGATAGGGTTCGGCGCGGGGTTTCCCGTTACCAGCGACGAGGAGTTCGAATACAGGCTTATAGCGTCAGTGTTCTATCACTTCCCGTACAAGCACTAAGAAATTGTGGGTTTGAATATGAAGGATTTATCCTCCCCGACCTCGAGGGCGGGCATTCCCTGTCAGCAGCCGGAGAAGGATAAATCACTTCGGTAAAGGTATGGAAATCTCGCTCCGGTTATTAGTCCTGTCTCACGATAAGAAAGCGCTTGTTTCACTCGTATATGACCTGCGCTCCCGTATCTTTTACAGCATCGATGTTTGTATGTGCAATAACCCATTTCTGAGAATAGCAAATTTACAAAACATGTCAAGTATGATAGCCAACGATTAATATAGTCCGTTATTGTAAGATCAATAGATGTCTTGTTCCGTTTATTATCGTAGGGAATACGCTCTTTGCGGATTTATATCTGTTACGGTAAATCAAAGGTCCAGGAACAATCCCTTCGCTTCCCTGGAAGTGAGCTTGGAGACAGAGGTGACTTTGTCGCTGAAGGTGGTGAGAGTCTGCCATGATTCCCGCTCCGAGAGGTCGATAAGAACCGAGTAGACCTTGAACCCGAGCTTCTCCTTCTCGCGCTCGAATTCGGCCAGCCACGCGTCGCTAACCCCGGCCTCGCCGTCGGTTATGAACACTATATCACCGCGCCTGAATTTGGATTCCCCGAGCACCTCGAGCGCCTTTCCGAGTGGCTCCTCGAAATTGGTGCCGCCTCCCGGGAAATACTCCGCAAGCTCGAAAATGTCTTTCTGCTTCATTCCCCAGCCGGCTCCTCCCTCGCCCGCTGAGGACTCGAACATCCTGAGCGGCGCTCCGCCTGAGGAGAAGACGATGATGCAGAACTTCCTCCGCTCCCTCTTGGCTATCTCCAGCAGCGTGAGGCAGACGCCCTTGGACCAGAGCTCTTTCTTTCCTTCCATCGAGGAGCTGCCGTCGAGGCATATGACGAGAGGCCCCCTCCCCTTTTCCTCCTTGAGCGAATACTGAAGGAGCTTCCCCTCTATGAACCTCTTCCTGAAGTCTATTCCAAGAACGGGATTGCTGAGTGTCACGAGCTCGGACGGGATTATCCTGCCGAGATCGTCCCCCGAGGCGATGTCGAACACCTCGCTGCCCCTTTTAGCCCAGGATTTGCGCCTGCCGCTCAGCATCTCCTCCTTGAGGCTGCCTACGATGAGCGAGAGGCGCCTGAGCTTTTCGTTCGTGTAGAGCTTGGACGCAAGGTCGAGCTTCTCGCCCGCCGAGCTTTCCGCCGGCGCCCCCATAGACGCGCCCCAGGACATGAGGTCGTCCTCTACGTCGTCGACCTTCTGCGCCGTGTCGTCCATGGACGACTTGACCATGTTCTTGAGCCTGTGCTCGTTGTCCTTTCGCCTTTCCTCAAGCTCCTCGCGGATACGCTTAAGCTCTTTCTCTCCCTTGTCCAGCTCCGACTTCTGCTCCTTACGCGCTTTCTGAAACTCCTCTCCCGGCTCTCCCTCGCCCTCCCCAACCTCGTCCCAGGTTTCGGCCTCTTCCCGCATCTCCCCGACTTCACTCTCCGCGTTATCCGCCTCCCATTCCTTTATGAGAGACCTTTCGCCGGGGCCTTCTTCAGAGCGGAGCCAGCCGAGCACGCTGTGTCCCATGTCCACGGCGGCGAGCGTGGACTTAAACCCGTCCAGAACGGTCTCCTCCCTGAGCCGGGCGTAATTCTCGTTACGAAGAACGGCGGCCATGATCTGCCTGGGAATACCCGCGCTGAGCTTAGTATCCTCCTCCGGCAGGAAGAGCACGTTGTGCTTGTAGAAAGAAGCGAAAAGGTCGAGCATGAGCGGGCGGAAATTGGGCAGAAGGTTGGACCCGCTCTCTATCAGCTCCCTGAGCTCCTCGGACCCGGCCTCCATATCGGAAAAAAGCTCTCTGTCATAGGAGTCGGTCTCTATATTTTGCGCTGAAGCACCTCGTTCCATATCAATCTAAAAATTAACACATAAGCGGGGAGTATCAATTTGCCCGTCTCATGTTAAAATAATGTCCCTTCTTAAGGCGTGAACGGATAACTGCAGGATGAAACTCGATTCAAGGGAAATGAAAGCCGTGGCGACCGTGGCCCTGATTATGGCGGCCAGGCTTCTGGGAATATTCCTGATACTCCCCGTATTCAGCGTATACACAGAAAAATATCCGGGCTCGGACCTGGCTCTGGCTGGCGTGGCCTTCGGGATCTATGCCCTTGTTCAGAGCGTCCTTCAGCTCCCCTTCGGCTGGGCGAGCGACAAGTTCGGCAGGAAGCCGATTCTGCTTATCGGGATTACTCTTTTCACCGTCGGAAGCGTGCTTTGCGGGATGGCTGTTACGATAAACGACCTTATACTCGCGAGAATAGTACAGGGAGGAGGTGCCATCACGTCGGTGGCGATAGCGTCTCTCGGCGATATAACGCGCCCCCAGGTACGGGCCCAGTCCTTCACGATAGTCGGCATAAGCGTAGGCGCGTCATTTCTCGTAGCGATAGTGCTCGGGCCGCTTCTCGCCGCACGGATAGGATTCTCGAGCCTGTTCTACATACTGGCGGCGCTGGGCGTTCTCTCGCTCCTGATAACGCTTCTCTTCTTCCCCGATATAGAACCGGAGGATCAGAAGACCGAGCAGACCGGGCTTCTGAGACTGATATCGCAGCCCGAGATGAGAAGACTGCTAGTGTCCTCTCTCGTGCTGGCCCTGTCGGTGAACCTGTTCGTCTTCATATATCCGCTTACCTGGACGGCGCTCGGCGTGAGCGAGGCGAACCTGTGGGAGGTATATCTGATAGCACTAATCCCCGCGGCCCTGTTCGTTTACCCTTACATAAGACACGCCGAGAAAGGCGGCACACTGGGGATTACTATAAAACTGGGGTGGGCGTTCCTTGCGATCGCGTTTCTGGTTTACCCAGTCGGGGCGCGGATAGCCTGGATAATGTACGGGGTGGGAATGGCCTACTTCATCGGGCATACGGTAATGCAATCGCTTCTCCCGGCGTTCCTGACGCAAAGAGTCGGACAGGAAAAGCGCGGAGCCACCACGGGCGTCTATAATTTGTTCAGCTTTTTCGGATCGGCGCTGGGCGGGATGATGGCTGGTTACATGTACCAGCTCAATCCCAACGTCCCCGCTCTAGCGGGGCTTCTGTTCGTCGTGCTGTGGGGGGTATTCGGACTCCCTAACGCACCCAATGTCGGACATACAGAGTAACTGCGAAGGCCGGCGTTCAGATTCATGCAATGCCGTTTGATCTCAGGTCCTGGAGCGAGGTGCGCACCTGATACAGGTCGTCGACGATTATGGCGCCTATCTCCTCAAGCACGGGCAGGTAACTCTCTCTCGCCCTGCCCCCCGCGATTATCGGCGTTGAAGGAAGGTAGCGTCTCAGCTTCCTCAGCTCTTCCGTAGCAACAGGGTCGTTTTCGGGATATATCAGGCTCAGTATCACGGCCTTTGAGTTGTTGTACTTGACCGCGCCCGCAATCTCCTCCGCAGGCAGGTTGGGACCGAGGTAGGTAACGTTCCATCCCTCGCTTGCCGCGGCCACGGCCGAGGCGAGGGCGCCGATTTCGTGGAGCTGCTCGGAAGGTGTAGTAACCACTACGTACGGAGCGCCTGCGAAACTTCTCTGTGAGGACAGCAGACTTCCGAGAAACGTTCTTATTAGGTGAGATGCGAGATGCTCGTGGGAAATCCTGATCTCCCCCTTCCTCCAGAGCTCGCCAATGTTCTCCATCAGCGGGACAATCACCCTGTCGAGGAGCGCGTTGCGGCCGATTTCCGTCTCCCCGGTAATGAGCACCGCCTCCATTGACTTACTGTCCATCTGCTCGAGCGCCGAGAGGAAAGACTCGATGTAACCCTCCTCGTCGGGAACCACGCTTATGTCCCTGCCCTTCATCGCTTTCTTGCTCTTATTTACCGGCAGGTCTATAACGTTCATCTTCCCGACTATCTCGTTTAACTCCTCGTTCGAGTAGTCGGCTATCTGGCCTATCGGGAAACCGGCATCCGTGGCTTCCCTGAGAAGAGTCAGTCTGACGATATCCTGCTCCGTATAATATCTTCTGTTGTTAGAATCTCTCTGAGGATTGATCACGCCGTAACGTCTCTCCCACGCCCTTATTGCGTGAGGCGTGAGCCCGGTCCTCCTGGACGCGACCTTCATAGAATACTTTCTATCAGAGGATGAATTGTCTTTGTTCATAACATTATGTTAAACAGTCGTCTAACATATGTCAATCTAATTTCAACTAATCTTTTATCTCTTGTCATGAATATATTTCGATCACCGAAGGAATCAGACCGTCCCGTCTAATCACCTGCAATTCAAGGACATTATACGCGGTCTCGATAAAATCTTATTTCACAATGATAAGGAAAAGTAATCAAACCTAAAAATGATACTTGACAATACTTATACAGTTCTTTATCTTAATAGACATTAGATAGACATTTATTAGAGATTGACGTCTAATGATGAAAGTTCATAAGTTTTGGGGACCGGGGAGTAAAAAACATATTTCAGGAGGTTTTTGTTATGAAGACATTATTAAAGGTCAGGTCGGTTGTTTGGATGTTGGTAGCAGTTGTCATGCTCGCGGCGGGTTCGATTTACGCCGGGGCTGAGTCGCACGAGGACAGCCAGAAGGACATTGTAGACACGGCTGTGTCGGCGGGTTCTTTTAACACGCTGGCAGCCGCGCTCGAAGCGGCGGGTCTAGTCGAGACGCTCAAGGGAGAAGGACCCTACACCGTGTTCGCGCCTACGGACGAGGCTTTCGCCAAGCTCCCCGCAGGTACGGTGGAGATGCTGCTTCTTCCCGAGAACAAGGACAAGCTCGTGGCCATACTCACCTATCACGTAGTGCCCGGCAAGGTCACTTCCGCCGAGGTAGTGAAGCTCGATTCCGCCAAGACTGTTAACGGCGCGGATGTTGCGATCAAGACCGAAGACGGAAAGGTGATGGTCGATAACGCGACCGTCGTTAAAGCAGACGTCATGGCGAGTAACGGTGTGATACACGTAATCGACGCGGTAATTTTGCCGGACGATAACGAGTGACGACAAGACGCGGGGCCGGGTGAATCCCGGCTCCGATAAATCGAATCTAAATTTATAATATTGAAACAGAGGATAAGAAAATGAACACCAATCAGCAAAGCTTCGACGATATGATTTATCCGAAAGCCGGATTCAGCGATGCCGTAGGGGATGAATTTCACATGATGGACGACGGCGGCGCGGAAGAATCCCTGACAGATTACGGAGCCGTCGATGATGATTACGGGGACTACGGCGGAGAGAGGAAAAAGCCCTCCCCTTCCGAGCGTTCCGGCTCGCGGCAGGAAAACCGGAAATGGATGCAGTACGACGAGGAACGGGTGCTCCACGTTTATTTCAGGGATCTTATGACGGAGCCTCTCCTCACCGCCAACGACGAAAAGGAGCTCGGAGCTAAGATAAAGGAGTGCGAGAAAAAGGTAAGAGAAATCCAGAAAGAGATGGAGAAATTGTCGAAACCCGCGCGCTCCGGCGGGTCGTCGAGAAAAAGAAAAAAACTCGCGGCATCGCGGAAAGTTTATTCCGAGAAGGCGCACGACCTGAAAGACCGCTTCATACGCGCTAATCTCAGACTCGTGATCAGCATAGCGAAGAGACATCTGGGCAGGGGGCTTCCACTCACAGATCTCGTTCAGGAAGGGAATCTCGGCCTGATAAGGGCGGTTGAGAAATTTGACCACAGAAAAGGGTTCAAGTTCTCCACGTACGCAGCATGGTGGATACATCAGTCGGTGACCAGAGCGATAGCCGAGAAAACCAGAACCATCAAGGTGCCCGTATACGTGCTGGAGCAGTCCGGCAAGATATTCCGGGCAAAATATGCCCTTCAGGAAGAGCTGGGAAGGAAGCCGTATCCCGAAGAGATAGCCGGGAGAACCGGGCTTTCCATGGACATCGTGAAGGCAGTTCTGGACGGAAACGACAGCGTGGTTTCACTGGACAAGCCCGTAAACGACGACGGGAACAGGTCCTACGTCGATCTTCTGCCGGACGACAGACCGAATAGCCAGGAGATGGTGGTCGCCGAAGGAAGGGTCAGAGAACTGCTTGAAGAATCTCTCTCGTCCCTTTCGGTGAAGGAAGAAGAAATACTAAGGATGAGATACGGGGTGGGTATGAAGAAAGTTTCCACGCTCGACGAGATAGGTCTTAAATTCGGGGTAACGAGAGAAAGGATAAGGCAGATTGAGAAAGCCGCACTGCAAAAATTAGCGAAATCCGAGTACGGAGAAGCGCTCAAGGACTACCTCTAAGTTAAAATATCGAGCGAAATGATGGATAAAAGCGAAACGGTATTGGTCACAGGGGCTACGGGGTACATAGGGGGCAGGCTCGTCCCCGCGCTCGTGGAAGAGGGATACAGGGTCCGCGTGCTCGTGAGAGACGCGTCCAGGATAGAAGGAAGGCCCTGGGCGGATGACGTTGAGGTCTTCGTGGGCGACTTGCTCAAGCCCGACACGCTCGAAAGAGCGCTCGACGGCGTGAGCACCGCTTATTATCTCGTCCATTCCATGTACGGAGGCAAGGGATTCATGGAGAGGGACAGGGAATCGGCGCGTAATTTCGTCCGCGCCGGAAGCTCTCTCAGACACGTAATTTATCTGGGCGGCCTGATTCCCGAAGCTCATGACGTTTCAGCCCATCTCGCGAGCAGGCGCGAGGTCGGGGAAATACTGAGAGCGGGACTGCCCGTCACGGAATTCCGGGCGGGCCCGATTATAGGCTCGGGCTCGGCGTCGTTTGAAATGGTTAGATACCTCACCGAAAGGCTTCCCGTAATGACCGCCCCCAGGTGGATAGAGAACGAAGTAGAGCCCATAGCAGTAGGCGATGTGCTCAAATATCTGACACAGGCTTTAGAGCGAAAACCGCTCGGAGTCATCGACATAGGCGGCGACAGGCTGACGTTCAGGGACATGATGCAGGGTTACGCAAAGGTGAGAGGGCTTAGGAGGACCATAATCACCGTTCCCGTGCTTGCTCCCAAGCTGGCGCTCTGGGTCGGTCTGGTAACTCCGATATCTAACTCGCTCGCGGTGCCGCTCATAGAGGGAATCATTCATCCCGTCGTGGGAAATACGGAAAGGGCGGAGGAGCTGTTTCCGGAAATAAATCCTCTTCCTTATATACAATCCGTATATACAATCCGTCGAGACTGCGATATCCCACGTTCTCGAAGGAAAGACAGCAACGAGGTGGAGCGGCACTCTGGGCGGAGAATCATCCTATTCTATTTCGGAGCAGCAGGGGCTTATCAGGGAGAGAAGAAGCATTTACGTGGACAGCCCGCCCGAAGCCGTGTTCAACGCTTCTACCGGTTTGGGCGGAGACAGGGGATGGCTGGTCTGGGAATGGGCCTGGCGTTTAAGAGGTTTTATGGACAAGCTGGCCGGAGGGCCGGGACTCAGGCGCGGGAGGAGACATCCGACGGAGCTTCTTGCCGGTGAGACCGTGGATTTCTGGCGCGTTGAAGAGGTAATAAGGCCTGAGCTGCTGAGACTCCGCGCTGAGATGAAGCTCCCCGGCAAGGCCTGGCTCGAGTGGCGGGCAGTGCCCGAGGGTGAGGGGACGAGACTCGTTCAGGACGCTCTCTTCGCGCCAACGGGACTATGGGGAGCGCTATACTGGAAGTCCGTATATCCCCTCCACAGGCTCATATTCGACGACATGATAAAGGCCATTGCCGCCGAGTCCCGCCGTAAGACCTGAAAATTTTCCGGGAAGCAAATTTCTTGTGGATTGCACTGAATCAACCAAGTACACTAGTTTTTATCCAAGCCCGATTTGATATTTGAGTCCCGCGTGTGCCGGACCTATTGATATCTAAGCCCTAAGGCGCTGCAATTAATATTTAACTCAACCGGAACGAAAAGCTTTGTTACAGGAATTAACAATAATGCGGAATAGCATTGAAAGGAATAGAAAAAGGGTAATAGCTGCGGTATCTTACATAAAAATTATGGTACTTCTGCTTTTCGCAGCCGCCGATGCTGCAGAGGCTCAGTCGGGAAGGCTCGAGAGGCTGGGAGACCGTCCCGAGAACACGTGGAGCCTCGAACTCCGGGGAAACTCCGAGTTTATGTTCGACACGGACATAGACGGAGACGGGAAGTTCGATCTTTTGCGATTCGGGCTCAGCCAGGATACGACTTTAATCCCCGATGAGAAATGGCGCTTTACGCTGGGCACCTCTTACTCTATGAACAAGTTCGACTTTTCGGGCACGGGAGGCATCGGCAGCCTGGATCCCTGGGACAATATAAACGTACTAAATCTGAGCCTCAGAATAAATTACGCCTTTAACGACAAATGGGGCGTGTTCGCGATACCGCTGCTGGGATTTTCAGGAGAGTCGGGCGCACGGTTCGGGGACTCGCTCACGGGCGGCGGTATCGCCGGTTTCTCCTACTCGATCGGAAGGAAGCTGATTATTGCATTCGGCGGACTGGTCAGGAGCCGCATCGAGGACGACGTGATCGGCTTTCCAATCGCGTATCTCAGGTGGGAAATTACGGAGCGTCTAACGTTGAGCACACTCGCGAGCGGCGTGAGGACGGAAATCGGTCCGGAAGTCGGCATCAACTACGACCTTGGAGGAGGGTTTTCTGCGGGACTCAGCGGCGGTTACGAATTCAGCAGGTTCCGTCTCGATTCGGACGGACCCTTTCCCGGCGGAGTCGGCGATGTAAAAGGTATGCCGATATGGGGTAGAATAAGTTATGAGACAAACAGCGGTGTTACGTTTAACGGCTACGGGGGATATATATTAATTGGCAGCCTGGAGCTTGAGAACAGCAACGGCCGGAGGATAGAGAAGGATGATTTCGATCCCGCGCCGTTTATAGGAGGAGGAATAAGCTTAAAGTTATGATGTATTCGAAGTCGATATTCTGGTTCAAGAGGGATCTGAGAGTCGAGGATAACACAGGGCTTTATCACGCCTCCGTGGAGAGCGCTGAAGTAATACCCGTATATATACTGGAAGACCCCATGATCTCGAAGAACCCGGCCAAGAGTAAACGGCTCGGGTTTTTCGCAGACGCGCTTTTAAATCTGGAAAATGAGCTCAAAGCGCTGGGCTCGTATCTGCTAATCTTGAGAGGAAAAGCGGAAGAGATAATCCCGGAGCTCATCAGCAAATACGAAATCGACGCGGTCTATACGAACCGGGCTTACGGGTTCGGAGGGGTCAAGAGGGATCTGAGCGTCGAGCACAAGTGCAAGGATATCGACGTCGAATTCAAGAAGTACGAGGACACGTTCCTGGTGCCTCCTCAGGAGATAGAGCAGAGGAAGGTATTTACACCGTTCTACAAGCTGTGGCAGACAAAGAAAAAGAGAACGGTTCTGCTGACGCCGGAGAAAATCAACTCCCCCGGGATTGAAGCCACTCCCGCAGCAGAGACCCTGAAAACGCTGGATTTTGAGGAGAATAAACACTGGCCGATTGATTTTCCCGATAAACGGCTCGAGACTTTCGACTTCGAGTCTTACGGTGAGACCAGAAACCTTCCCTACGAAGACGGGACGTCGAGACTGTCGCCTTATCTGAGATTCGGCGTGGTATCGGTGAGGAAAGTCTACAACGCTGCCATGAAGGACAGCGCCGAGCCGAATACTTATGTATCGGAGCTCGCGTGGAGGGAATTCTGGTATCACATCATGCATCATTTCCCGGAAACGAGGGACCGTGAATTCCAGGAGAAAAGAAGGAACATCAAATGGATAAATAACGACGCGTGGTACGAGGCATGGAAAGAGGGACGGACCGGATATCCCATGGTAGACGCCGGGATGAGGCAGCTCAAGGAAGAAGGGTGGATACACAACCGGGTGAGGATGGTAGTCGCGTCGTTCCTCACCAAGGACCTCATAACGGACTGGCGGTGGGGCGATATGCACTTCTTCGACCACCTCGTCGACTACGACGAGACCGTGGATATAGGCAACTGGCAGTGGACGGCGTCCTGCGGCGCGGACCCGAAACCGTTCAGGATATTCAACCCTCTCCTGCAGTCACAGAACTACGATCCGGACTGTATTTACATAAAAAAATATATACCCGAGCTCGAGAACACCGATCCCGAAAAGATACACAATCCGCTGACCTACAAGCTCCCGTACCAGAAACCGATCGTAAACCACTACGAGATGAGAAACCTGGCCCACGAGGCTTACGCCGGCGGGCGGATAGACGACGAGTACATATCGCAGATTAAAAAGGACCAGGGGGTTTTCTAGCCGAAGCCCTCGCAGGGAATGCTTCTTACGCCGGTAAAGATCATCCCCCTGCCCTGTATTCAAATCGAGAAGTCACCTTACCCCTCATGTTAGGTATTTCACGCAATTTTCGCTAAACTAAATACAGGTATATTGCTATGGCGCTTAGCGTACTGATGGTCTATGAACCGGTCGAATCGACCAGGGACAGGCAGAGCTACTGGCGGAGTTATATCTCGTTTTACGAGAAATTCTGGGACGGCATCGCCACGCCTCAGAGCAGCTGGTACGGAAGGGAATACGAGGAGTTCAGAGAATCCCTCTCCACGCAGCTCGGC
>Ga0307426_1000416_pt1 | contig 29242 bp, 26 predicted proteins | sample SalMarWE160340MG_FD_202165 | JGI IMG/M metagenome (GOLD analysis project Ga0307426, IMG submission 202165) | Salt marsh sediment microbial communities from the Plum Island Ecosystem LTER, Massachusetts, United States - WE1603-40 | ecosystem: Environmental > Aquatic > Marine > Intertidal zone >...
TTCAGCTTGGGATCCCAAGCATACCAACCCCAGATCGAACCGCCGCCCAGCTTCCACTGGTCGCCGTTCCAGGTCTTGAGCGAGGAGTCCTTGCCGACCGGCTTGCCGAGCGACATGGTCTTCTCAGGGTTGAACAGGATCTCGTCATCGGGACCCATGGAGTAGCCGCGCCACAGCCGCTTACCGGTGTTGATGTCGTAACCGGTGAAGAAGCAGCGAACGCCGAACTCTGCGCCGGACACGCCGATCATCACGACGTCGCCAACGATGAGTGCTGCACCCGTGCCCGTCTCACCGCGCTTAGGATCGGCGTTGACGGCTTTCCACACCTCTTTGCCGGTCTTGGCATCGAGAGCGACGAGCGTGGTGTCGGCCTGATGCAGGAACACCTTGCCGTCACCGTACTGCAGACCACGGTTGACCGTGTCGCAGCACATAACCGGGATCACAGACGGATCCTGCTTGGGCTCGTACTTCCAGATGATCTTGTTCTCGTCATCCAGGTTCAGAGCGTAAACGATGTTCGGGAACGGGGTGTGCACGAACATCGTGGAACCGACAACGAGAGGCGAGCCCTCGTGGCCGCGCAGAACGCCAGTCGAGAAGGTCCATGCGACCTGCAGGCTGCCGACGTTCTTGGTGTTGATCTGATCCAGATTCGAATAACGGGTCGCAGAGTAGTCATGCTGCTGCATGCACCAGTTATTGTCGTCTGCTATGCACTTTACGACACTATCGTTGGCCAACGCCGGCGCCGCTAGGACGGCCGATGCGACCAACGCACCTGCGAATGCACTTCTGCGCATTGCGCTTCCTCCATTTTAAGGTTCTTGCCACGCTTGCAAGCAGCAGTGAATGACCGCGCCTCACACCCAAATTTTTGGGATGGGGTTTGCCCCTTCTTCCTCCCTGGCGATCGACCGGGCCTTTTTTGTGTTTGCCACTAGACCCTGGAAGCCATGTCACTACCGCGGCACATCTACGCACTTTTTTTTCCCGACCGCAAGACGATCCGGTAACGAAAAATCACGCGCCCGTGAATAGGACAAGATCGCTGACTTAAAATCCGCCGTATTCCATCGCAGCTTGTTGCGCTGCAGGACGCAATTGTGCGGCGCACGACAAATGTCTGTTGGCGGGCCGAATTCATGGGCTTAAGCGCGCATCGGACGCCGACGCCCCGCTGCCTCATGGCGCCGCCGCGTGCTCCAGCGCGAAGAATCTCCCCGCCGACGACTTGCCCATGCCCATCGCCCTCAGTTCACGGGCCGCTCTCGACGGCGTGAACCCGTGTGTCTATATGCCAGGGGTGTTTCCGCGAGGCTCAAAACCCATGATTTTGGCCCCCAAGGCTGCCCCGGCCGGCGGAGCTTTCGCCGCTGTTCTGGCGGCAATTTTCTGCCTTGCCGCAACAACCGCACGGGCCGAGGACACCTATCGTGTGCAGGAGATCGCACCGGGCGTCTTCGCTCATCAGGGGCGCTACGAGATCTTCACGCCGCGCAACGCGGGCGACACCTCCAACGCCGGCTTCATCATCGGCCGCGACGCGGTTGCCGTCATAGACACCGGCGGCAGCGCGCGCGTGGGGGCGGCGCTGCTCAAAGCTATCCGCGCGCGCACGCAGCTGCCCATCAAGTACGTCATCAACACGCACATGCACCCCGACCACGTGTTCGGCAACGCCGCCTTCGAAGATGAGAGCCCGGTCTTCGTCGGGCACCGCAAGCTGCCGCGTGCGCTGGCCAACCGCGCTACCCGCTACCTCGCGATCAACGAGGAGCTTCTCGGCAAGGAGGCGTTCGCCGGCACGCGCATCATCCCACCCACGCTGCTCGCGGACGACAAGCTCGAGCTCGATCTGGGTGGGCGCACCATTGTGCTCGAGGCGCACAAGACCGCGCACACCGACAACGATCTCACCGTGCTCGACAAGCAGACGGGCACGTTGTTTCTGGGCGACCTCCTGTTCGCCAAGCACGTGCCGGCGCTTGATGGGTCAATTCGCGGCTGGCTGGCATTGCTCGATCAGCTCAAGGACCGCAAGGACGTGGCGCGTGTTGTCCCCGGGCACGGTCCGGCCGCCATGGCCTGGCCCGCGGCCATGACCGCAGAGCAGCGCTATCTCGGCACAATCGCCGACGAGGTGCGCGCCATGATCAAGGAAGGGCGGACGCTGAGCGAGGCCATGAAGTCGGCCGGCCTTTCCGAAAAGGATGCATGGCTCCTGTTCAAGGAGTATCATGCCCGCAACGTCTCGGCGGCCTTCGCCGAGCTCGAATGGGAATGAGCCGCAAGGCGCAGCTATCGCGGAGGAAGCGACATGCAAGCAACCCATGGCTTGGCCAGCCTTCTCTTCTCTGTTGCCACCGCACTTGCGATGGCGTTCGTGGCGGCCCCGGTGCGCGCCGACGATGATCCCTGGCCCGACATCCGGCGCGATGTGTTCGACAATCGCGATATCATCGAGAACGACGGCACGATCACGCTCGATGCGCCCTACCGGGCCGAGGATGCCGCCATCGTGCCGCTCACCATGCGCATCCCCGCCAGCATCGCGCCCCAGGTGAGAAGCCTGACGCTTATCATCGACAAGAACCCCGCCCCCGTCGCCGCCACCTTCCATTTCGGGGCCGCCGCCGGCTCGGGCGAGCGCATGCTGTCCACGCGCGTCCGCATCGACATGTACTCCAACGTGCGCGCGGTGATCGAGACCGCCGACGGCAGGCTGCACATGGCGACCAAGTTCGTGAAGGCCTCCGGCGGCTGCTCGGCGCCGGCGGCGAAGGACGCCGACGAGGCCCTGGCCAGCCTCGGCAAGATGCAGATCAGGACCTTCGATGCGGCAGCGGCCGCCGACCGAACGCCGACCGCGCGCGAGGCGCAAGTCATGATCCGCCATCCCAACTTCACGGGCATGCAGATGGATCAGGTCTCGCGCGAGTACACGCCCGCCAAGTTCGTGCAGGAGCTGGAGGTGAAGCGGGGCGGCGAGCTGGTGTTCCGCATGGAAGGCGGCATCTCCATATCGGAGAACCCCAACTTCCGCTTCACGTTCGCGCCGGGCAGCGACGACACGCTCGAGGTCATGGCCAAGGACACCGACGGCAGGGTCTTCACCGCAACGTCCGCCGGCAAGGCATCCTGAGGGAGCCGCTGCCGCGAGCGGCCTGATCGCATCGCGACCGCCAATGAGAGAAGGGCACCACTGCGGGTGGTGCCCTTTGCAATTGCGATTGCCGCTTTCGGGGAGCGCGGCCTCAGTAGCAGCGCGGCTCCGCTAGCCTCAGAAGCAGCGAAGCTCCGCTAACCTTAGAAACAGCGAAGCTCCGCTTCGACCTGCGCGCGCTTCAGGTTCTTCACCTTCTCCAGGAACGGCGCGAAGCTGTTGAACATCGTGACGTTCTCACCGCCCTTCTGGCGCACGGACATGATCGTCTCGGCCTGCTCATACTCCTCGAACGGCAGGAGCGCGGCGATCTGGTCGATTGAGCACGAGCACTTTTCCAGCACCTGGCGCGTCTGTCCGTTGGTCTGCATGCATGCAAAAACGTAGTCGGCGCGCGCATAAGTCGGATAGTCGTTTTTCGGCAGCTCCAGTGCCGTCGCCGTCGCGCCTGCCAATCCCAAGGCGCACAGTGCCGGGATGGCGAGAATGGCTAGCTTCCTCATTCCAGGCCCTCCACTCCGCCGAGCGTATAGCGCTCCTCCAACTTCAGCGACTTGTCGTGCTTGTTCTCGTAAAAAGAGACCATCCGGGCCACCTCGCCGGGAACGGCGTCGCTGACGACGATCTCGAACTTGGCGTCCTCCCAGCCTTCCATCTTCGCGACCTTGTCGTCCTTGGCATACGGCACGACCACGATGCGGTAACCGTTGACCGGCTTTCCTTCGTAGTCGAACTTGACCGGCACCACGGTCGCGTTCTTCTCGAGCGCGGCGCTGAAAGCACGCCAGAGGTAGGCGCTCTTGCCCCCGGCCAGGCGGCCGTAGGTGCTCAGAGCCTGATTGAAGTACACGAGGAAGATGGGATTGGCGGTGCGTGCCTGCATCCTCTGCAGCTCGCGCGCACGGTCGCCGGAGTAGATTTGCATGTCGACATCCTTCTCGCCGGCGGGCCGTTCGGCCGTGACCGTGATCGTTATGTCGTCGGTGAAGGATTCGCCGAGAACCTTCGGCTGGGAGGCACTCCGTTTGAAGTGGTAGGTGAGCACCTTGCCTTGCTTCACGTTGGCAAGGTGCTTGTGGTCATGGATGACGGTGAGTGGGTTCGGCATTGTCGTCCCCGCGACAGCGGCGATGGCGCCGAGCAAGACGACAGGAACAGCCAAGCCTACACCGTACGCACGAAAGAGCCGCATGCTACGAGTTCCTTCCCAATCAAGTGTTTCCTGCAGATTTTGACCCACTTCTAACCTCTCCGCCGCGCGCCCGTCCACTGGCAGAACCTTAACGATTGGTCATTGAGCGGCCGTAGGCGAGCCCTTCGAGCAGGCAGGAATAGCGCCGGCTCGGCCACGGCCCCACGCCTCAGCGCAAAAAGAGGCCGAAGGCCCGGGGGCCGTCCCCGACGTCGGCCGCGCCGGTGACAGCCATCTTCGCCACGTCGATGCGCTGCAGCATATTGTCGAACCAGCAGGCAACGTAGACGTAGGCTCCGTCCGGGTCCGCGGCGATCCCTTCCGGGTACTCGGCGACGTCAACCGTCGCGACAACCTTAAGGCTTGCCAGGTCGATGACGCTGACGCTGGAGGCGTACTGGTTGGTTACGAAGGCGCGCCCTCCTGCCAGCGCCACTGCATAGGGGCGCCGCCCCACCGGCACCGTCGCGACGACCTTGCCGCTCGCGATGTCGAGCACGCTCACGTCGTTGCTGCCGACGTTGGCGGTGTAGGCGCGCTTGCCCTCGGCGTCGATCGTGATCCCGAACGGCCGCTCGCCCACCATGGTGCCGCCGACCCGGCGGTTGGTCGCAGCGTCGATGAAGGACACCTCGTTGCTGTCCCGGTCGGCGCTCAGCACGAGGCGCCCGTCCGGCGTCACGGCGACGCCGGACGGCGACTTGCCGACCTCCACCTGCGCGCCGATGGTTCCCGTCTTCGAATCGACGACGAAGATTTTGTGGGCGTACCAGTCGGCGACGTAGACCTGCCCGTTGGTCGGGTGGGCGGCGACGCCGAGCGGGCCCCGGCCGACCTTGATGCGCCTGGCGACGCGCCGCGCGGCCGCGTCGACGACGATGAGCTCCTTGCCCTCGGGTGCGGTGACGAACGCGAGCTTGCCGTCATGCGACATCGCGATCCCGGCGGGCTTGCCGCCGATCTCGATGGTCTGCACCACTTTCAGGCTCGCCAGCTCGACGATCGACAGCGTATCGGCCGACTGGTTGGTGACGAAGGCCTCGGTGACGGCCGGCCGCCCAGCCGCCAGTGCGCCGCTCAGCGCAAGCGCCGCCAGCCCCAGCGCCCACCACAACCGCTCAATGTGCGCGCCCACGGGCCGGCCCTAACCGCCCGCCTCGATCTTTGCCTTGAGCGCGTCGAGCCCGGCGCGGTAGACGCCCGTTACCGCGGTCCTCGCCGCCTCGTCGCTGAGCTCAGGCGGGGGATCGTTGTTCATGAAGCCGCGATAGAACGCGCCGCGCCACTCCACGACGGAGGTGCCCCCCTCGCCCTTGACGCTGAGCGTCGAGGAGTAATTGTTCACGGGCAGCACCCTCACGTCGACGTCGGTGATCTCGTACTTGTAGCTCTTCTTGTCCGGATCGTACTTGAGCAGCTTCTCGGCGATGGTGCCGCCAGATCCCAGGGTGAGGACGCGCGTGGCATCGACCGCGTTGCCCCCCTCGCCTTCCACCTTGGCCACGGCCGGGTGCCAGCTCATGTCCTGAAAGTTGCCGATCACCTCCCAAACCTTCTCGGGCGGCGCATTGATCTCGACGGTCTCCGTCACCTTTTGCCGGGTCGGACCGTGGGCGGATGCGGCGACCGGAAAAAGGGCCAGTAACGCCAACCCAAACGCAAGTGCTCTCACCATCAGGCAACCTCCGGGACTTCGCTTCTTCTTGAGCGCCTCAGGGCCGACCATAGTGTCGCGGCGCCCCCTTCGCAATTGCCGCCACCCCGGCAATCCGCCGCATTCGAGCCGGTGTTGTTTTGCCAAGGCGTCCGTGCTTTGTTGCGGCCGGCAACGGAGCGTATGGCAAGAATGACCGCAGGAACCGGGGGAGTGGAGTTGGGCGAGCAGAGTTCGACGGAGCTATACGAGAACGTCACGTGCCCGTTTTGCGGAATACTTTGCGACGACTTGCGCATCGAGCGCACCGGCGACCAGCTCAAGGTCCTCAATAAGAACTGCGGCCAGTCGGCGGCCGGCTTCGAGCGCGTGCTCCCTCCTGCCAAGCCGCAGGTCGATGGCCGGGACGTTTCGCTCGAGGAGGCCGTCAAGGCCGCGGCCGGTCTGATCAAAAAAGCGCAGCTTCCCCTCTACGGCGGCCTGGGGACGGACGTCGACGGCATCCGCGCCGTCTTGTCGCTTGCCGACCGCACTGGAGGCGTCGTCGACCACGCCCTGAGCGAGGCCCAGTTCCGCAACTTCAATGTCCTGCAGCGCAGCGGCTGGATCATGTCGACGCTGACGGAGGCGCGCAACCGCGCCGACCTGTTCGTGATCGTCGGCACCAACGTCCACAAGCTGCACGCGCGCTTTTTCGAGCGCGTCGTCTGTCCGCCCAGCTCCATGTTCGAGGACCCGCCCGCGAAGCGCACCGTGGTCTTCATCGGCGAGGGGCTCGACACCTCGGCGGCGGTCGGCTCGCGCATCGCCGATGTCGTCAATCTGCCGTGCAAGCAGAGCCAGGTGACGGAGGTTCTGCTGGCGCTGCGCGCGCGCATCAACGGCATGGCCGTGAGCCCTTCCGAGCCCGAGGCCCCCGCCAAGCGCACCGGCATTCTGTCCACCCTGCTCCCGCACCTGCGCGGCACGTCCGCACCGCCGCCGGAGATCGCCGGCATCAAGCTCTCCGAGATCGATGCCCTGGCCGAGCGCTGCAAGAATGCGCGCTACGGCGTCATGGTGTGGGCGCCGCCCGGCCTCAACTTCATGCATGCCGACCTTGCCGTTCAGGCCATCTCCGACATGGTGCGCGACCTCAACGTGACGACGCGCTTCGCCGGCCTGTCGCTCGGCGGCAACGAGGGTGCGGTGACAGCGGCCGCCGTGAGCGGCTGGCAGACCGGCTACCCTTCGCGCGTAAGCTTCGCCAGCGGCGCGCCCGACTACGACAGCTACCGGTTCTCGATCGGCCGCATGCTGGCTGCCAACGAAGGTGACCTTCTGGTTTGGATCGCCTCGATCTCGCCCACGCTCGTGCCGCCCGAGACGCGCCTCCCCAAGATCGTGCTCGCCACGCCTGGTTTCCGCTCGAGCCAACAACCCGCCGTGTTCATCCCGGTCGGCACGCCCGGCATCGACCACGCGGGACTTCTCGTCCGCTGCGACAATGTCGTCTCGTTGCCTCTCAAGAACCTTGGGCGGTCGCGACTACCGCGAGTGGCTGACGTGCTCGCCGCCATCCAATCAGCCCTTTAGACGCGAGCGCTCAAGATGATGATCAAGCTTTCCGGCGGAAAGGTCTACGATCCTGCCAATGGCGTGAACGGCGAGGTTCGCGACGTCTTCGCCAAGGACGGGCGCATCGTCGCCGCGCCCCAGGATGGCCGCTTCGACAAGGAGTACGACCTCAGGGGGCGCATCGTCATGGCGGGCGCCATCGATCCCCACACCCACATCGGCGGCGGCAAGGTCACGATCGCGCGCACGCTGATGCCCGAGGACCACGCCATCGACGAGGTCGCCCACACCGCGCTGATGCGCTCGGGCACCGGCCACGCGCTGCCCTCGACCATGATCACCGGCTACCGCTACGCCGAGATGGGCTATACCGCCGGCTTCGAGCCCGCCGTCCTGCCCGCCAACGCGCGCCAGGCGCACATGGAGCTGGGCGACATCCCGATCCTCGACAAGGGCGGGTTCGTCATGCTCGGCAGCGACGACTTCCTGCTGCGCTCGATGGCCCAGCAGAAGGACTTCTCCTTCATCAAGGACTACATCGCCTGGACCATGGCCGCCGCCCAGGCCATCGCCGTCAAGGTCGTCAATCCGGGCGGCATCAGCGCCTTCAAGTTCAACCAGCGCAAGCTCGACCTCGACGAGCAGCACGTCTACTACGGCATCACGCCGCGCGACATCATCCTGACGCTGGCGCGCGGCCTGCTGGAACTCGGGGTGACACACCCGCTGCACGTGCACGGCTGCAACCTCGGCATCCCCGGCAACGTGGAGACGACGCTCGCCACCATCCAGGCGGCCGAGGGGCTGCCGCTCCACCTCACGCACATCCAGTTCCACAGCTACGGCACCGAGGGCGACCGCCACTTCTCCTCCGGCGCCGCTCGCATCGCCGACCTGCTCAAGAAGAACCCCAACATCTCCATCGACGTGGGACAGGTCATGTTCGGCCAGACCTGTCTCGCCTCGGGCGACAGCATGCGTCTTTATCCGACCTCCAAGCACGCCGACCCGAAGCGATCGGTGGTCATGGACATCGAGTGCGACGCGGGCTGCGGAGTCGTGCCCTTCCGCTATCGCGACAAGAGCTTCGTGCACTCCCTGCAATGGGCGATCGGCCTGGAGACCTTCCTCTTGTGCGAGGACCCCTGGCGCATCTTCCTCACCACCGATCACCCCAACGGGGCGCCGTTCTACACCTACCCGCATCTCATCCGGCTCCTGATGGACCGGGCGTTCCGCAAGGACATGATGCAGAAGGTGCACCCCGACGCGCTCAAGAACAGCACGCTGCCCATGCTGGAGCGCGAATACTCGCTGTTCGAGATCGCCATCCTGACGCGGGCCGGCCCCGCGCGCAGCCTCGGCCTCAAGAACATCGGCCACCTGGGCCCCGGCGCCTGCGCCGACATAACGGTCTACAAGGACAATGCCGACCGCGAGGCCATGTTCACGAAGCCGGAGCTCGTGTTCAAGAACGGCGAGCTGATCGTCCGCGACGGCACGGTCATCAAGATCGTGCAAGGCGCCACCCACGTGGCGCGGCCCGAGTACGATCCCGCAATTGAGAAATCGCTCAAGGAGTACTTCGAGCGCTACCACACGATGCGCATGGAGAACTTCCGCTTGAGCGACGAGGAGATTATCGAAGGCGGCAGGGGCAGCATCGTGGTGGAACCGACGGGGGCCAGGGTCTCATGAAGTCCCGTGGCATTACCATTGACGACACGTTCGCCGAGGCCTTTACGATGAGCGCCACGGGCGTCGTCATTACGGCCGACAGTGAGAAATGGGCGCGCCAGGCCGCCGTCACCATGTCGGGCTTCGGCACCTCCGTCATCGGCTGCGGCGCCGAGGTCGGCATCGACCGCGCGCTCAAGCCCGACCAGACCCCGGACGGGCGCCCGGGCGTGCGCGTACTCCTGTTCGGCTCCACACCCGACGCCCTGGAGCCCCAGCTCAAGAACCGCGTGGGGCAATGCGTGCTGACCAGCCCCGGCTCGGCCTGCTACGCCGGCGTCGAATCCAAGACCAGGATCGGACTGGGAAAGGGCCCCCGCTTCTTCGGCGACGGCTTCCAGACGCCAAAGCGCCTGGGCAAGAGCCGCTACTGGCGCGTGCCCGTCATGGACGGTGAGTTCGTCGTTGAGGAATCGACCGGCGTCGTCACCGACGCGGTGGGCGGCGGCAACGTGCTGATCCTCGGCAACGACCGCGCCGGCCTGCTGGCAACCGCGGAGGCCGCCGTCGCGGCAATCGGCGAGGTGCCCGACGTGATCACGCCCTTCCCCGGCGGCATCGTGCGCTCGGGCTCCAAGGTCGGCTCCAAATATAAAGGCATGGTCGCCTCGACCAACGACGCCTACTGCCCGACCTTGCGCGGCCGCGTGCAAAGCGAGCTGGGGCCCGATACGGTCGCGGTCCTGGAAATCGTCATCGACGGCCTCACCTCCCAGGCGGTCGCCAACGCCATGAAGGTGGCGCTGCGGACCATCATCGACACGGGCGGCGCCAAGGGCGTGACGCGGGTCAGCGCCGGCAACTACGGCGGCAAGCTCGGCCAACATCACTATCGCCTGCGGGAGCTGCTGCCATGAGCGGTCTGACATTTCAGCTTAAGGCGGCCCCGGACGAGCGCCTCGATCTGTCCGCCTTGATTCCGGGCCGTCTGGCCGCCATGGCGTCGGCCGAGGTCGCCAAGCTCGTCGTCGGCACCTCCAAGCGCCGGCTGACGGTCGGCGATGTCTTTGCCGTCTCCGGCAAGGCGGGCGACACCGTGACCATCGCCGGCGGCTCGAGCCGCCTCGATTTCATCGCAGCCGAGCTCGACCAGGGAACGGTGATCGTCGAGGGCGACGCCGGCATGTGCGCCGGCCGCAAGATGCGCGGCGGAAGGTTGGAGATCAGGGGCGATGCCGGCGCCTGGCTCGCTTCGGGAGTGTCGGGCGGGCTTGTCTTGGTCAAGGGCTCGGCCGGGGAGAATATCGGGGGTCAGCGCCCGGGCGACCCCTACGGCATGTCGGGCGGCATCGTCGTCGTGGACGGCGACGCCGGCGACCGGACCGGCGACCGCATGCGGCGCGGGACCATCATCGTGCGCAAGCGCTGCGGCGCCAACGCCGGCTCGCGCATGATGGGCGGCACCATCTGGGCCGAGCAGGGTTTCGGCCCCGCGCCCGGCATCCTCATGCGGCGAGGATCCTTGATCGGCCTCGCCGTGGAGCAGATGCTTCCTACTTTCGTCGATACCGGTCGTCACGATCTCGTGGTTTTGCGCGTTCTTTCGCGCTATCTGGCCTCCGTCTTGGGCCAGCGCGCGCCCCGTCCGCTTTCCGGCGCGGTGCGCAAATACGCCGGCGACATGGCGACGATCGGAAAAGGCGAGATACTTATCACCGCCTGAACCGGCTATCCTTAGATTGACGACACTTTCGGCGGCCTGCGTAACGAACCGCGCGGGCGCAGCGAATACTGTTGCGGCGGCGTCGTGCACTTTGCAAAAAGCAACATTGTTACGCTAGTTGTAGAGGCGCGGCCCCCGCCCAATATCTGGACCTGAGGAGCCTCGCATGATCGCGATCGTAATCTCGGCATGCCTCGTCGGCGACCCCGGCGTGTGCAAGGACTATCGAATTCCCCTGGTGTACGCCGGCGACACCAACCGTTGCGCGGCAAATGCCCAGCCGCACTTCGCCAAGTGGGCGGCGAGCCATCCGGGCTGGAGGATCGTGCGCTGGCACTGCACCTCGTCCGACGTGCAAGACCTTTGAGCACCGAATGTTTCGCGGCCTTGCGGACGCAGCGCCGGCACTTGGCAAGCAAAAACTACTAAAAGTGGAGGAAATACTCATGCGTCTCGGGCCCATTCATTTCGCGCTTGCTGCTGCATTGATGCTCGCACCGGGCGGCTATGCGCGCGCCCAGGACATGATCGACCAGCTGGATTTGCAGTCCGACGAGTTCACCAAGGCCGACGTCACCCGTGACGAGGTCTTGGCGGCGATCAAGGCGGCGGGCGCCGATGGCGTAGCCGACTTTTCCGGACAACGCCTCAACGGGCTCGACCTGTCCGGCCTCGATCTGCGACGCCTCAAGCTGCAGGCGGCCCGCATCAACGACGCCAACTTCGCCGGCGCCAACCTCGACGGTGTGATGCTCGATCAGGCCTGGGCCCTCAACTCGGACTTCACCAACGCCAGCTTCAAGGGGGCGAGCCTCTTTTCCACGCAGTTCCGGGGCGCCAAGCTCGACGGCGCCGACTTCGAGGGCGCGCGGATCGCCGCCGACTTCACGCGGGCGAGCATGAAGGGCGCCAACTTCAAGAACGCCGACCTCTCAGCGGACATGAAGAACCAGTCCATGGGCTTGATGCGCGGGGTCTTCCGCTCCACCAACCTAGAAGGCGCCTCCTTCGAGAACGCCAACCTCGGCCGCGTCGTCATGGAGTATGCCACCTTGAGGGGTGCCAACCTGCGCGACGCCAACCTCATGGGCAGCGAGCTCGCCGGCGCCGACCTGACCGGGGCCGACGTGGCGGGCGCCAACTTCAACGAGGCCGACGTCAACTCCGCCCGCCTGCTGTCGCTGCGCGGCAAGGACGAGGCCCGCAACATGGACAACATGAAGAACATCGACCGGGCCTACGTGGAGTAGAAGGTGGCGCTCAGCGATTGAGGCCGAGCAGCCAGCTTACCTCCAGCACGAACTTCTGACGGATTGCGCGCCCGAAGTCGGCATAGCCGTTGGCGGGCAGCACGAACGAGCCGGGTCCACCCTTGATGTGCGCCCGGAACCAGCCCTCCAGCTCGGCCGTATCCTGCTCCTCGGGCAGATAGGACTGCGTGCGAACGCGCTCGCCTTCCGCGCCTGGCGCCTCCTCCAGAATGGGCAGCCCGTTGACGGTGACGCCGTAGCTGACGAGCTCGTCGCGCACCGTCTCGATGGGCTCCTTCTCATTGCAGTTGTCGCGCCCGTCGCCGGATATGTCCAAGACCACCTTGGCGGCCCGGGCCGGAACCTGCGGCACGATCTTGTCGGACACGAACCGCATCATGCGCGACATGCAGGTGAACTCGCCGCCTTGGCGCGCCAGCGTGCGCACGCGCATGGCGGTGGCGCGGGCCTGCTCGGCGCTGGCGATGTGCGTCCACGGCAGGCTGACCGTGGGGCGGTCGGCCCAGGTGATCATGGAGAACAGGATGCCGCCCTTGGCGCCGCCGATGATGGCCTGGATGACGCTCGGGTCCTCCAGCGCCTGGGCGATGCCTTCCATCTGCAGGCGGTAGCGCTGCTCGTCGACGGAGTTCGACACGTCGACCGCCACGATGAGGGCGGTGTCGACCTCATCGACGCCATCGAGCGCATATCCGGCGGTGAGAACCGCGCCCAGAGCAGCCACGGCGGCGATCACGGCCGCTGCCATGCGCCGCGGCGTCAGGCGCTCAACTCGCATTATGCCGGCGTACCACATACCGTTCATGACCCCTTTCGGCCCCTGCATGACCATATGCAGGCCTGACATTGCGCGTCACTCGAACATTAGGGCAACAGGGGCCGCTTGGACCACCCGCATATCCCCTCCCCCACGATCAGCGTTCGCCCTCCAGATCGAACGTGGCGACGACCGGTGCGTGGTAGGAGGCCGCCGAATGCATGGCCTTGCCGTAGCCCAGCGCCTCGTCGCCCAGCCCCTCGTTGTGCACCTCGATTGCGCGGAAGTGCCCATAGAGCGCCCGGCTTGCAAGAATGTGGTCGAGCATCTGCTCGCGTCCATGATGCAGCACGCTCCAGCGCCGGTCGGCCGCCAGCGCCCGGTCCAGCACGATGAGCGAGCGCGCGGCCAACTCGCCCGCGCCCACGTCCTCCTCCGAGGCGACCGCAAGGCGCAGCGTGGGCCCATGGTCCTCCGCGTTGAAGTCGCCGGCAACGGCGATGAGCGCGGACGGATTCCGGTCGAGCATCCCCTCGACGAGAAGACGCAGCTCGAGCGCCTGCGCCTCCCGTTTGAGAGCAGACAGAAAGAAGCCCTCCGCCCAGCCGCCAACCGAGCGCCACGCGAACGGGCCCGATTTCTGTCCTCTGACCGGACTGGCAAGCGGTGCGCGCAGGTGCACGTTGACGACCGACAGCGCGGGCGCGCCCTCAAGTCCGATCTCGGTCACGAGCATGGGGCGATCGAAACGGACGGGCTCCTGCTCCCCGCCGCCCGGGACGGCCGTGATGCTCGCATGCTTGGGCGGCGCCACCAGGTCATGGCAGACCTCGCGCGCTGCGGTGATTGGAAACCGCGACAGGGTGACGAGGTTGTGCACGTCGGACATTTTTTGCCCGCCCCGGTGCGAGGCCACCGCGCGCTCGTAGTGCTGATAGGGCGTGCCATCGAGCAACCGCTCGAGCGCCACAAGCTGACGCCCCTCCCGGCCGGCGACGTGCTGCGCGTTGACCTCCTGCAGGCACAGGACGTCGGCAGATAGCCGCTCCAGCGCCGGGCGCAGCACCGCCGCTCGGGCGGAAAAATCGACGCGCGCCTTTCCTCCCCCTTGGGGCCCGAGGTCGAGGCTCTCAAGATTGAAGGTGGCAAGGCGCATGGCGGGGCTGCCTTATCACGCCCGGCGTGCGATTGTCATTTGACCGGCATCAAGGCCGGAGCACGCGCCCACGACGATGATGGCGCTCGCGTCGCGATCAGTTAAGAGTTCCGGCGCAACATGCAATCAATGCGCGCCGGGCAAGCTGACCGCAGCGGGGCATGCCGGCGCGCCCGGGTCGACAGGCAGTGGGAGAAGAGGCCATGTATAAGCATATCCTGATCGCGAGCGACGGCTCTGAGCTGGCGGGCCGCGCCGTCGAGCAGGGGATGACGCTGGCCAAGGCGCTCGGCTCCAAGGTCACCGCCGTCACCGTCACCGAGCCGTGGACGGCGGCCGTGTCGGGCGAGTGGGCCGTCGCCTTCCCGGTGGAGGAATACGAGAAGGCGGCCGCGGCCAATGCGGCCAAGATTCTCGAGCAAGTGTCGCAGACCGCCCAGCGCATCGGGGTCTCGTGCGAGACGGTCCACGTCAAGGACCAGTTCGCGGCCGAAGGCATCGTCGATGAGGCAACGTCGCGCGGCTGCGACCTGATCGTCATGGGCTCGCACGGGCGCCGCGGCGTGGTCAAATTCATCCTGGGCAGCCAGGCGACGCGCGTCCTCACCCACACCACCATCCCCATGCTGATCTGCCGCTGAGGCGGGAGACGCGCTCACGCGGTCTGGTCGGGCCGGCGCGCGCGCTGATCGGGGTGGGTCTCCAGGAAATGGCGCAGGGCCGCGAACAACTCTTGCGCGTGCGCCTTGTCGCCGCGGTGCAGCGCCGCGCGGATGTCCTCCACGATCATGGTGTGGATCTTGTCCGCACCGTGCCGCTGCTTGAGAAGGTACTCGGCAAGCGCCGTCGCGGCGATCTCCGGGATATGTTCGTGCTCGGCCAGGGCCAGCACCTCGGCTTCCGTGAGCCCGCTGAAAGCGATGCAGTCCTCCAATGTGACCATGGCGCGCTCCTCTCCCGCATCGGAGGGCCGCCCGCGCGGCAATCGAACCCGCGGCACGAAACTGTCACTTTTGTGTCATCTCTAGCCCCGCCCGACATTGATCTGGCTCAAGCGCGCAAGCCCTGGGGCACGAGGATGTCTTAGCATTGTCGCTGCCCGGGATTACCAAGCGGGGGCGGCATCGGGGGCTGCACAAGGGCGCGTCAGGGGGGCGGGAACGTTGGCTACAGTCGTTACGGTACACGGTACGTATGCGCATATCGCGGGGCCGCCGGATGCGCCGGCGCCCGCCGAGCTGCAATGGTGGCAGCCCGACAGCCCCACAGAGCAGCACCTGCGCCAGCTGATCAACGGCGAGGACGGCTCGTTGAATTTCGTGCCGTTCCAATGGAGCGGCGAAAACAGCGAGCGCGACCGGCGCAAGGCCGGATCGCAGCTGCTCAACCTGCTGCTTCAGCTGGAGGACCGCAAGGAGAGCTACACCGTCGTCGGCCACAGCCACGGCGGGTCGGTCATCGCTTCGGCGCTGGTGGAAAGCGTGGGCAAGCACCGTCCCCTCGAGCACCTGAAGAGGTGGATCACGGTGGGAACGCCGTTCGTGGCGCTGCGCAAGGAGCGTTTCCTGTTCACGCGGCTGACGCTGCCGCGCCAGGTGGTGTTCGTGGCCTCGCTCATGCTGTTGATGATGTTCCTGTTCTACTTCGCCGGCGAGCTGTTCGACAGCGGCAGCTTCGGGCGGCGCAACAACCAGCTGCTCAGGTTCGTCATTTCCGCAACCATGATGAGCCTGCCGTTCATCTTCTTCTACATCGGGCTCAAGATTCTCGATGCTCGCCGGTACTTCGCCTACCGGCCGCCGCTGCTCGATGAGGCGCGCAAACTGTACGCCGAGAGGTGGCTGCCGCTGGCGCACGAGGACGACGAGGCGGTGCAGGGCCTCAAGCTGCTGCCGCACGTGAAGCTGTCGTTCTTCGGCAACGACTTCGCAGCCCCCATGCTGACGCTGATAGCAATCTTCGTGCTGCCGCTCGCCTACCTCTTCATCGTCACCTCGCCGCCCGCCATGGTGGCGATCGCCGATCTGTTGAAGAACAACCTCTACGACGACTCCCACTACCAGCAGGCGGGCGGCCCGGTGGAAGCCGCGCAGGAGCAGATGCGCGCGCTCAGGCGCAAGATCGGCGAAGCGCGCAGGACGGCGGAGACGTCTGGACTGGAACCCGTCAAAGCCGAGGCCGCGCGCCAGGAGGTGGAGGCGCTGCGCAAGCAGATACGCGCGATCCGCCAGAGCCTCATGCAGACCTATCCGGACCTGCCCCAGATCGTGCGCGCGCAGCGCTTCAAGCGGCAATTTCTGGAGAAGGACGGCAAGCCCTGCGAAGGCGGCACGCTGTGCGGCGGCGGCACCAACTATGCCCTCAACAGCAGGTTGCTGTTCCACGTCGTCACCGACGAGCTGTCGAGCGCCTTCGTGGATGAGAACCTGCGCCGGGGCCCGCTCGGCGGACTGCTGCGCCTCGCCGTGCCCGTCCTGCTCGTGCCCGTCGTGTTCGCCATCCTCGCGCTCGGCATCCTCATGGTCGTCCAGTTCCTTGCCGTGCACGTGAGCCGCTTCCTCAGCCGGCAGCTCAACGCGATGACGCACCACCAGATCACGCGCCAGGCCCTGGGCAACGACACCGAAGGCGAGATCGCGCTCGGCTCGGACGTGCGGCCGGCGTGGATGCAACAGACCCATCCGTTCCTGCCCGCCGAGCTGGGCGAAAGGATCACCGACTACAGCAACGAGGTCTCGTTCAAGTCGCTCGCCAAGTTCCGCAATGCCATAAGCACGCTGGCCTTTGCCGAGGGAAAAGCCCCCGATCGGGGTGTCATCAGCACCTATCTCACCTGGCGGGAGCTGATCCACACCGCCTATTTCGAGGTGCCGGAGTTCCGCAAGCTGTTGGCCTACGCCATCGCTCGAGCCGACGGCTTTGCCGCGATGCAGAGCTTCCAGAACGATCCCGACCAGGAGCGCGCCGCCCGCTGGCACGCCTCGCTGGCGCCGCAGCCGGTCGCATGAGCCTCAGTTACGACCGACGAAGCCGATGATCTTTCCGTCCGAGCCGTCGAGAAAGCGGCGCATTTCCTCCAGCGCCGCCGCAAAGTCGGCGTCGCCCAGCTCAGCTCTCTGATCGGCGCTCTGCAGACGCTCGCAGGCGATCTGAACCGCGCGATGCACCCACTCCTTGAGAAAGGCCTGGGTGGCGCCGTCGGTCTCCGTCACCAGCCGCTCCAGGTCGACCTTCGCGGCATCGTGCTTGCGCAGCTGGTGCTGCAGGAAGAGGCGGCGCTGCGCGGCCGCCGGCGCGCCCATGTACACGCACTGACTGATACGCCCCGGCCGGTCCTTGATCGCCGCCTCGAGCCGGTCGATCGCATTGGTCGTGAACACGACGCTGATGTTCTCGTGCGAGCGCAGTCCGTCCATCTGGTCGAGCAGATCGCCCAGCGCCGTCGAATAGAGGTTGATCTCGCGCGAGGCAAAAATCAGGTCCACGTCCTCGAAGAACACAACCGAGGGCTGCAGCAGGCGGGCGAATGAGAAGACGGCATTGACGTTGAGCAGCGACGTCCCCGTCACGAACAGGCGCGTCACGCCCTTCAATTTGTGGCACAGGTAGCGGCAGGCGAACGTCTTGCCGGTGCCGGGCGGCCCGTGCAGGAGGATGCCGCGGCGCGCCGGCACGCCGTTGGCCTGCAGCACGTCGCGGCGGCTGTGCAGATCGATGACGTTGCGCTGCAAAACCTTCAGGTTCTCGTCGGCCAGCACGATGTCCTCGTCCGTCACCGGCTCGATCGCCGAGAACATCACGTAGAACTGCTCGGCCTTCTCGATGTCCCCGTATTCGTCTTTCTTGCCGGCCTCGTAGACCAGCTGCAGCGTGTGGTTGCGGTAGATCGAGTTCTGCTGGCTCAGCGCAATTATGCGCTCGAGCGCGTCCTTGCCCGCGTCGGTGTCCTGGCAGGCGACCTCGATCCTCGACTTCTGCGTGTATTCCTCGAGCTTGAGCCTGACGACGAAGCAGTTCTCGGGCAGCCTCGATGGGCAAATCCAGAAACAGTCGAGCGGCAGGTACGTCTTCTCGTTCGGCCCCGCCTGCCAGGCAACCTTCGTCGACCGTCGCACGGTGCGGTCGGTCCATTGCGCCGGGCGATCGTGGATGAGCTTGTTGAGGGATTCCTGCTGCTCGGTCTCGATGACCACCATGCCCGGCCGATCGCCGAGGTAGGTTCCTATGGCGTTGAAAAGATCGACGAAGCGGTATGCGGGCAGATCGGCCGTATGGACAATCAGGCGCCTCTTCTGCCGCTCGCCGAGCGCGTCCTCGATCCGGTAGTCGATGCGCCCGGACGGCGCGAGAATGGCCCTCAAGAGACTCATACAAACCGAAAGGATCGAGCCGCCGTTGCGCGGCCAGCCAGCGGAGAGAACGGCGACCTTAGCTCAGCCGTATCCCCACGTCACCAATAGGGCGGCACCGCGCAGGCCCGCCCGCAGGCGCGGCCAGGAGACGCAGCGGCGCACTGAATATTCACCCATGTTGGCGATGTGTAGGCGCAACCGGCAATGCTATCACGTCCCGGTTATCGATCGCGCGCTAAGGCATCCATATGCGCCACATCAGTGCAATTCCAGCTTTCTCACGGCCGCTGGCCGGCCATTGCGTCCTGCTCGCGGAGGATGAGAGCCTAGAGGCATCCGACACTGAGCACGTGCTCACCGAGGCGGGCGCGCGCGTCCTTCTGGCCCACAACGCCTACCAGGCTTCGCTCGTCGTGCGCCATCATCAGCTCACGGCCGCGGTGATCGACGCTGAGCTGGGGCCGGACACCATCGCCTGCGTTTGCGCACTGCTCGCCCATCCGCCGGTGCCGTTCTTGTTCATGACGACGTCAGGCGAGCCGCCCGGCGCCGACTGGAAGCACGTGCCGGTCGCTCGCTCGTCGGCGGATGCGGTCGTGCTGGTGCGCACGCTCGCCCCGGCTGCGCTGCAACGACGGACGCTTTGAAAAGTGCCGCGTCGACGGCCGGGCGGGCTCAGCCCCACCACACGTAGACGAAGGCGAACAGGAACAGCCACACCACGTCGACGAAGTGCCAGTACCAGGCTGCAAACGTCAGCCCCAAGTGCTCGGTCGGCGTGAACTGTCCCAGGAAGGCGCGCAACAGGCACACGGAGAGAAAGATGGAGCCGATGATGACATGGGCGCCGTGGAAGCCCGTCGCCATGAAGAACACCGCGCCGTAGATGTTGCCGGAATAGTCGAACAGTGCGTGCGTGAACTCGTAGGCCTGCACGCAGGTGAAGATGATGCCGAGCGTGATGCCGCAGATGAGGCCGGCCTTGAGGCCCCAGCGGTCGCCCTTGATCAGGCGCCCGTGCGCCCAGGTCACGGCCGCTGCCGAGCTCAAGAGGATCACCGTCATCAAGAGCGGCAAGACCCAAGGGTCCCCCGTCTCGATCCCCTGCGGCGGCCACACACCGCCGATGACCTTGTCGCGCACGACCTGGATCTGATCGGCGGGAAACAGGGCGGAATTGAAGAAGGCCCAGAACCAGGCCACGAAGAACATGATCTCCGAGCCGATGAACAACAGCATGCCGTAGTGCAGCGACAGCTGCGTCAGCGGCGTGTGCTCGTGGTTCTCCGCCTCGCGCACCACCTCGCGCCACCAGCCGATCATGGTCGTCGCAACGCCCAGGACGCCGAGCGAGAACACGATCCACGGCGGCCAGATGAGATCGTAGACCCACAGGATCAGTCCGGACGCGAGCAGAAGCGCTGAGAACGCGCCGCGGATCGGCCACGGGCTCGGCTCGACGAGCTGGTAGATGGGGCCTCCGCCGTTCGGCTCGGCCGGCTCAAGGCGCGGGTCAACGCTCATAGGGCTTCATCATCCTCAGGCAATGCGCGGCTGCACTTCGAACTGATGGAACGGCGGCGGTGACGGCAGCGTCCACTCGAGCGTGGTCGCGCCGGGACCCCACGGGTTCGCCGGTGCCGGCCGCTTGGCGTAGAAGGCCTCCGCCATGCCGTAGAAGAAGATCAGCGCGCCGAAGGCCGACAGGTAGGCCCCCATGGAGGAAACGTAGTTCCAGCCCTCGAAGGCGTCCGGATAGTCGGCGATGCGCCGCGGCATGCCGGCCGCACCGAGGAAGTGCTGCGGGAAGAACAGGATGTTGACGCCGATGAACGTCACCCAGAAGTGCACGTGGCCGATCGTCTCCGACAGCATGTAGCCGGTCATCTTGGGGAACCAATAGTACCAGCCGGAGAAGATGGCGAAGACGGCGCCGAGCGACAGCACGTAGTGGAAATGCGCCACGACGAAGTAGGTGTCGTGCAGCACGCGGTCGACGCCGGCGTTGGCGAGCACCACGCCGGTGACGCCGCCGACCGTGAACAGGAACACGAAGCCGACCGCCCACAGCATCGGCGTGCGGAACGCGATCGACCCGCCCCACATGGTGGCGATCCAGGAGAAGATCTTGATGCCGGTCGGCACGGCGATCATCAGGCTGGCGGCGACGAAATAGGCCTGCGTGCTGGCGTTGAGCCCGACCGTGTACATGTGGTGCGCCCACACCACGAAGCCGATGAAGCCGATCGAGACCATGGCGTAGACCATGCCGAGATATCCGAAGATCGTCTTGCCGGCGAAGGTGGCGATCACGGTGGAGATGATCCCGAACGCCGGCAGCGCCATGACGTAGACCTCGGGGTGGCCGAAGAACCAGAACAGGTGCTGGAACAGCAGGGGGTCGCCGCCGCCTTGCGGATTGAAGAAGGTCGCGCCGAAGTTGCGGTCGACGAGCAGCATGGTGATGGCGCCGGCGAGCACGGGAAGCGCCAGCACGAGCAGGAACGCGGTGATGAGGATCGACCACACGTAGAGCGGCATCTTGTGCATGGTCATGCCGGGCGCGCGCATGTTGAGGATGGTCGCGATGAAGTTGATGGCGCCGAGGATCGAGGACGCGCCGGCCAGATGCAGCGCCAGGATGACGAAGTCGACGGAGGGGCCGGGGTGGCCCTTGGTGGAGAGCAGCGGATAGAGCGTCCAACCCGTGCCGGCGCCATCCGAGCCCGGCGCGCCGGCGAAAAAGAGCGAGCTCGTGAACAGCGTGAAGGACGCGACGAGGAACCAGAACGACAGATTGTTGAGGCGCGGGAACGCCATGTCGGGCGCGCCGATCATCATCGGCACCATCCAGTTGCCGAAGCCCCCGATCAGCGCCGGCATGAGCACGAAGAAGATCATGATCAGCCCGTGCGCGGTGACGAACACGTTGTAGTACTGGGGATTGGAGAAGAACTGCAGGCCCGGCTCGTGCAGTTCCAGCCGCATGGCGATCGACAGGAACGTGCCGACGATCGAGGCGAGAAGCGCGAAGCTCAGGTAGAGCGTGCCGATGTCCTTGTGGTTGGTGGAATAAAGGAAGCGGCGCCATCCGTGCGGACGGTCGTCGGGCAGGGTCCTCGCTTCGGGCGCCGTCGTCGTCACGTCTGCCATGCTCTCATCCTTCGTCGTGGCGGTTGGACGGCTCGGGCGTGCGGCCCCTTACTTTGCAGCCTTCGTCTCGATTGAGGCGGTCTCTTGCGCAGGCCGCGCAGAGCCGGATGCAAACTGCTTCCTGGCGTAGGCGACCCACTCGTCGAACTCGCGCTCGCTCACCACCCGAATGGCGATCGGCATGAAGGAATGGTTCATGCCGCACAGCTCCGAGCACTGGCCGTAATACATGCCCGTGCGCGTCGCCTTGAACCACGTCGCGTTGAGCCGTCCGGGAACGGCGTCGACCTTGATGCCGAAGGACGGCACGGCGAAGGAGTGGACCACGTCGGCGCCGATCACCTCCACGCGGACCACCTTGTTGACGGGCAGCACCAGCTCGTTGTCGACCGACAGCAGCCGCGGCTGCCCGGGCTTGCGCTGTGCGTCCGACAGCATCGAGGACACGTACTGGAAATTGCCGTTCTCGGGATAGGTGTATTGCCAGAACCACTGGTGGCCGGTCGCCTTCACCGTGATCTCGGAGCGGGGCACGTCCTCCTCGAAAAAGAGCAGGCGGTAGGAGAAGAAGATCATCACCAGCACGACGAGGAACGGCACGACCGTCCAGGCCAGCTCGAGCGGCGGGTTGCCGGTGCGCTTGGAGGGCACGGGGTGTACGTACTTGTTGAAGCGCAGCATCGCCACGACCAGCAGCACGAACACGAGCGCGGCGATGCCGATGATGAAATAGAGCAGGTGATCGTTGAACGCGATGATCGCGTTCATCACCGTGGTGTCGGCTTCTTGCAGCCCCGTCTGCCAGGGCGAGGGCTGCCCGAAGCCGGCGTGCGCGGCGCCGGCCCCGGCAAGGACCGCCGCACCGAGGGCGGCAGCGACGAGAAGGGTGCCGGCCCGCATCGTGCGCATTCGCTCCTATGACCGTTGTCGAGTTGGATATGACGCCGAGCTGGCTTTGGACTCCGGCCGCACGTGGCGCTCCCCGGCGTGGTCAGCCCGGCGAACGCTATCAAATCACTTGCCCCGCGCAAGTCGCTACCGGTCAAGCGACAACATTAGCGGTGGACTTAATGCTTCACTAATTGCCCCACGCGACAATTCCGTTGCTAATGCGCACAGTGGCCAAAGCCGTTTGCTGCCGAGCGGGGCAGGAGCGGCAGGGTCTCGGTGCGTCCGACGCAACGGCGGCGAGACTAAGATGATTCTTCGACATTTCCCCACTGGCTTCCTGATCGGGCTCTCGGCAATCGCAGCTTTGCTTGCCGGCGCCGTGACTTGCACCGCGGCCGAGGACGCAAGTGCTCCCGACCTCGTCGAGCGCGGGCGCTACGTGGCGCTCGCCGGCGACTGCATGCCCTGCCACACGGGTGCGCCCAAGGAGGAGTTCGCCGGCGGACTGGGGCTCAACACGCCCTTCGGCATCATCTACTCGCCCAACATCACGCCCGACGACGAGACCGGCATCGGCAAGTGGACCTTCGCCGATTTCAAGAATGCCGTGCATGACGGCATCCGCGCGGACGGCGCCTACCTCTATCCCGCCATGCCCTACACCGCCTTCACCAAGATCAAGGACGACGACCTCAAGGCGCTGTGGGCCTTCCTGCGCAGCCTGAAGCCCATCAACAAGCCGCAAAAGGCCAACGGGCTCGGCTTCCCCTTCAACATCCGCGACATGATGTTCTTCTGGCGCGTGCTGTTCTTCGACGAGGGCACCTTCAAGCCGGACAAGTCCAAGAGCGCCCACTGGAACCGCGGCGCCTACCTGGTCGAGGCGCTCGCCCACTGCAACGCCTGTCACACGCCGCGCAACCTGATGGGCGCTACCATCCCCTCAGAGCGCTTCGAAGGGGCGCAGATCGACACCTGGTATGCGCCCGACATCACCGAGAAGGCCCTCAAAGAGGTCAACAAGTGGGATACGGCGCGCATGGTCGCCTTCCTCAAGGCGGGCGCGACCAAGAACTCGACCACGCTCGGCCCCATGAACGTGGTGGTGCACGACAGCCTGTCCCACTTGAAGGAAAGCGACATCGCGGCGATCGCCACCTACATGCTTGGCGACGACACGGGCCAGGGCGACACGGTCGAGCCCGCCAAAGTTGCTGAGCTGACGCCCAAGGAGGAATCGCACGGCAAGGCGCTCTATGCGAGCCACTGTGCGATGTGCCACCAGAAGACCGGCGAGGGCATGAAGGGCAAGGTGCCGCCGCTCGCGGGAAATCCCACCGTCGAGGCCACCCAACCCTACAACATCCTCTCCGTCGTGCTTGGCGGCGTGAAGGCGCGCGACGGCTATCTCACCATGCCGTCCTTCGCCGCGACGCTCACCAACCAGGACATTGCCGACATCGCCAACTACGTGCGCATCACCTGGGGCAACCGCGCCGAGCCCGACACCTCGCCGCAGATGGTCGCGTCCTGGCGCTCGCAGGTGAAGCCGCCCGCCGCCGCAAAAACGGCGTCCAAGGACAAGACGACCGCGGACGCGTCCTCATCGAAGCCGGGGGCCAGCTCCTCTGCCTCCACGAGCGCCAAGACGGCGGCGCCCGCAGCGCCGGCGGCATCGGCAGCACCGGCTGCAGCGGCGGCCGCTCCGGCTGCCAACCCGCTCCCCAGCCACAAATCCTACTACATCGTCACCAGCGACATCGTCGGCCTGGCCGTGCACAGCCAGAGCGACTACGGCGAGACGCTCGGCACGCTCACCGGCCTCGTCATCGACAGCACGAGCGGCCAGACGCTTTACGCCATCATCGATCGCGGCGGGTTCTTGGGCCTCGGGGAGTACAAGGTCGTGGTCCCCTTCAAGCTGGTGCAGTTCACCGGCCAATGGGACAACCCGATGCTGGCCATGAGCGCCTTCAAGGTGGAGAACGCGCCGCGGATTACGGGCAATTCCATAGAGGATCTGCTGCGCAACCCGGACTGGCGCCGCTCGGTCGCGGCCTATTTCGGCGAAGCGCTGAAGGAGGAGCCTGCCAAGGCCGGCGCGCACGAGACGCGCATCGCCAAGACCGCGCCCGAGAAGTCCGCACCCAAGGTGACCCCCGCCGATGCCGCCATCGAGAAAGGCAAGCACATCGCCGCCACCCAGTGCAGCGCCTGCCACCACTTCACCAAAGGCGGCGGCACGCTTGTCGGCCCCGACCTTTACGGCGTCTTCGGCACCAAGATCGCCAGCGTGCCGGGCTACAGCTTCTCCTCTGCCCTGAAGAAGCACACCGGCGACTGGACGGCGGCCAAGCTCAACGATTGGCTCAAGAGCCCCAGCACCTTTGCGCCGGGCACCTACATGACCTTCCCCGGCCTGTCCTCCGAGCAGGACCGCGACGACGTCATCGCCTACCTGAAATCGCTCAAGCAATAGTCCGGCGGCCGGCTCAAGCCGCCGGCGGGACGGCGAGCACGTCGCAGGGCGCTTCCGTCAGCACCCACTCGGCGACGCTGCCCAGGACCGCGTGCTGCAGCCCGCCGCGCGCATGCGTGCCCACCACGATGAGGTCGGGCTTGGTTTCCTGCGCCGCGTGCAGGATCACGTCCTCCGCCCACCCGCGCTCGACCACCGGCTCGATGCGGTCGATGGCGCCCTCGACCGAAGAGCCGACGGCCTGGCGCACCTCCTCCAGGAACCCCTTGAGCGCCAGGCGCCGCGTCTCCGCTGCTTCCTCGCGCGCCTCGGCATCGCTGCCAAGCACGGTGCGCCGCGACGTGCCGTAGGCGGTAACGGCGGTGATGCGCGCACCGGGAAACCAGCGCAGCGTCGTCTCCACCGCCCGGCGCGAGGCGGGAGAGAAATCGACCGCCACCAGGATCGAGCCGTAGCTGCCCTCGGGCTTCTTCCTGACGAGCAGCACCGGGACCGCGCCCAGCCGCAGCACCCGGTCCGCGGTCGTCCCCAGCATGTCCTGCACGAGGCTGCTGGGACGGTGGGTGCCGATCACGATCAGGTCCGTGTGCGCCTTGCGCGCCTGCTCGATCAGCGTCTCGTAGTCGCGTCCGCGCACCAGCAGCGGCTCCACGCTCGCCACCTGCTCGGAGCGCGCGCGCGCCGCCAGATCCTGCAGCACCTCGCGCGCGTAGCCTTCGTGCACGGACGCCACCTGGCTCGGCAAGGCGTCGCTCGTCACGTGCAGAAGCGTCAGGCTCGTGCCCGGGGCCTTGGTGAGCGCCACCGCGCGCGCGAAGGCGTTGCGGCTCCTTTCGGTCAGGTCTATGCCGGCGAGCACCTTGAGGTGCGCCCCATCGGCAGCATCGCTCATCCCTTATTCCCTCCCCGCATTGTCAAACCGTGGCGCCGCTTCGATCAGACGGCAAGGACCGCGCCCAAATGGGCGGGCAGCTCCGTGACCGGCGTCTTGGTCAGGTCCTTGTCGATCTCGGCATAGAGCACAGCGCGCACATGCCGGGAAAGCGCCTCGCGCAGGTCGCCCAGCGTCGCCGGGGGCGCCACCAGGATCACGCGATCGTACACCTTCTCCGCCAGACGCTGGTCGAGCACCGCCGCCAGCCGCGCGGCGAATTCGCGCTTAAGCTCGCGGTGGGGATCGTGATGAGGCGAAATGGCGTGGCGGCTCACGCCGGCCGACTCGTACGTGCGCCCCGGCCTGTCGCTCAGGATGTCGCGGGTCGGCCGGTGGTCGGCGTCGAACTCGGCCCCCTCGACCGCCTCGATGCCTTTGCCCGGCCCGTGATTGGCATAGATCTGCGCCCTTGCAGCATCGGCAATAAGGATCCAGGTCGTCGTGGGCTTCATCGTTTCGCTCCGCTTCTTGGGGCCGGTCGTCACCCGGTGTCATTTGGGGCCGACAAGTCTCGGAGAGAACCCTCACCAGAGAATTGACGCGCATCAATCGGATGGGCCACCAACGCGTGCCGCCTCAACGCAAGCGCCGCCCGAAGGCGAAAATGGCAATAAGCGGCATGACGAAGCCGATGGCGATGGCCCATGCCACGATATAGGGCAGGTTTTCGTAGTCGCCGCGGCCGACCACGAAGATCTCGTTCAGGTACTTGGTCTGCAAGGTGCCGGCGACCAGCGCCAGGTTCATCAATGACGCCATGAGCGCGAACCAGGTGGCGCGGCGCCCCGCGGGCGCGTAGATGGCGCACAGCGTCAGAAGCGGGATCATGCTGAGCTGCGCGAACGGCGAGGTCGTTGCCGTGTCGATGATGGCGATGGTGCGCGCGCCGAAGCCGAACACCCGCTCGGTCCACTCAGCGATGCCCAGCGTCAGCCCTAAGCTCGGCAGCGACAGGAGGGTGGTGATCACCGTGAGCCACAACAGCACCTGCGCCACCGGGCGGCGCGTGATGGCATCGGAGAAGAGCCACATGCCGAGCAGCGCCAGCCCCGCCCCGATCTGGTTGAGCGTGCCCTGGAAGGCCTCGTCGAAACCCAGAACGTCGATGACGAACCAGGTGTAGCCGTGCCCGAACGTGGGGACCGCGCGGTAGACGAAGATGATGATGGCGGCGAAGAAGATCGTGCGCTGCGTTTCCTCGTCGAGATCGCTGACGACGCGATAGAGCATGGTGCACACCACGATCATCGACACGACGAAGACGATCTCCTGGCTGTAGCGCAGGTCGGTGCCGGCGAGCGTCAGCACGAAGGCGCCGAAGGCGAGCCCGCCGCCGAGAATGCGCCAATCGATGGGGCGGCTCTCGACCGGCTTCAAGTCGATCAGCAGCGCGCCGCTCACCGACACGACGGGAATGATGAGGCCGAGAAAGAAGACGGTCTCGTAGGTATAGATGCCGGCAATCCAGCCGGCGAGCCCCGCCACCAGAAAGATGCCGAAGGAGAGCGCCAGCCGCCCCAGCACCTGCACCATGCCGAGCTCGCGGTCGACCTCGTCCTTGTCGCGTGGGCTCCCGTCCGGGTTCACGCGGTCGACCACCTCGGTGCTCATGGCGTCGGCCGACACGTCCTGGATGACGACGCCCAGCACGCTCGCAAAGGCCCCGAGCCGGTAGAGGTTCTCCGGGCTGGCGAAGGTCAGCCAGCCGCCCGCCGCCCCGGCGAGCAGCAACAGCCCCGCGGCGATGAAGGCGGCACCGATGAACACGTAGGAACGCCGCTGCGAGCCCATTATCGGCACCGCATCGACCAGCTCCCCGAACACCATTTTCACCGTCCACGGGAAGGTGAGCCAGACGTTCAAGGCCGCGAGCTCGACCGTGCTCAGGGCCAGCGATTTCTTGATCCAGAAGCTTTCCGCCACCGCGATGAGGCCCAGCGCGCCGTAGGCGAAATAGACCATCATCAGCGGCAGATAGTTGGGGCGAAAAGCGCGGATCGGATTGAGCAGCGCGTTTTCGAGCTGCTTTTCGAGGTAGTCGCGGCTCCATACGTTCGCTGCGGCCATGGGGCTCGGTCCCTCGCTTCCGGTTGCGGGGCTATAGTCCCCGAATGGCGCGCCCCGTCCAGCCCGGCCTTGTCGCTGCCGCATCCCCATGCGCTGCTGTGCGCAGCCCGGCTGGCACAGTGCCAGGACGGCGAAGGAGCTGGCCTTGAGCGATAGCGGCGCAGCCGAGGGTGCACCATCCCCCCAGCCGAGCCTGAAGCGCTCGCTCGGGCTCACGCTCGCCGTCCTCTACGGGCTGGGCGTCACCATCGGCGCCGGCATCTACGTGCTGATCGCGCCGGCCGCGGCCCGCGCCGGCATGCACGCCCCTTTCTCTTTCATCCTTGCCGCGCTGGTGATGGCGCCGTCGGCGGCGGCCTTCGCCGAGCTCGGATCGCGCATGCCGCGCGCCGCCGGCGAGGCGACGTATGTGCGCGCCGGGCTCAAGTCGGACCTGCTCGCGCTTATCGTCGGGCTGCTCGTCGTCATCGCCGCCGTCATCTCGTCAGCCACCGTAAGCCGCGGCAGCGCCGGCTATATCCAAGTGTTTGTCGATCTGCCGCTCGATGCCATCGTCGTCGGCGTCGTGCTCGCGATGGGCGCCGTCACGGCCTGGGGCATCGTCGAATCCGTCTCGTTTGCCGGCGTCATGACGCTGATTGAGGTCGGCGGCCTTCTGATGATCGCCTTTGCCGGCGCCGCCAACGTGCCCGATCTCGCCGCGCGCCTGCCCGAGGCCTGGGAGGGGCTCGACGGCGCGGCGGCGTGGACCGGCATCTTGAGCGCGGTGCTGCTCGCCTTTTTCGCCTTCACCGGCTTTGAAGGCCTCGCCAACATTGCCGAGGAGGTCAAGGATCCGGCGCGCACGCTGCCGCGCGCCATTTTCCTGACGCTCGTCCTGGTGACGCTGCTCTACGTCCTCGTCGTGTGGGTCGCGCTCGTCGCCGTCCCGCACGAGGAGCTGGCACAGGCCACCGCGCCCCTGAGCCTGGTGTTCGAGCGCGCGACGGGTGCCTCACCCATCGTCATCACCGCCATCTCCATCGTGGCGACCATCAACGGCATCATCGTCTTCATGCTTATGGGATCGCGCGTGCTCTACGGCATGGCCTCGCAGGGGCTGCTGCCGGCACTGCTCGGCCGCGTCAACGCGCGCACGCGCACGCCGCTGCACGCCACCGCGCTCGTCGTCGCGGCCACGCTGGTGCTCGCCGTCGCCTTTCCGATCGAG
>Ga0307426_1000419_pt1 | contig 29227 bp, 25 predicted proteins | sample SalMarWE160340MG_FD_202165 | JGI IMG/M metagenome (GOLD analysis project Ga0307426, IMG submission 202165) | Salt marsh sediment microbial communities from the Plum Island Ecosystem LTER, Massachusetts, United States - WE1603-40 | ecosystem: Environmental > Aquatic > Marine > Intertidal zone >...
TGGACAACAACATACTTACCTACTTCTGGATTCATGATAAGGGCTATAATTACGGTCTGTTTAAGACCATCAAAATCGATTAAAGCAGAATTATTTTCTTTATCAATACTAATGATTTTTCCAGGTATTGCCAAGCACATGAGCGAGCTTTAATTCTATTTTTTTTATTAATTATCCAAATATTTTACTCTAAAAAAAACTAATGTTTATATTAAATTGTATCTCGAATTAGTACATAAATATTGAATTTCATAATTTGAAAAAAGATGTTTTTAGATAAATTAAAGAAAGTTCCTAAAAGTCTTTATTTGATCATACTGTTTGTGGGAGGATTTATCCTATTTATAGCTATAAACACTCTCGTATTTCAAGCTTTAAGTTCCTCTAGCCTTTTTGCTACTTATGGAATCCTAAATTTCGAATTCGCTTGGACGGTAGAACAAGTGGAGCTCATTTTTACGACTTGGGGCTCAACTGGCATGACTTTGCAGGAAGCAGGGGTATATTGGGATTTTATTTATATTATTGGGTACGTATTTTTTGCGTTTGGTGGAATAGTACTTGTAACAAGAAAAGTTTCGGGTAATTTTCAAAAAGTAGGGTTATACGTGAGTTTTATAGCCGTTTTGTCAGGGTTCTTTGATGTAATTGAAAATATCTTTCTGTTAATAATGCTACAAGCTTCAAGTACAATCCCTTTCTTTGCTCCTCCCATCGCAGCTATAATGGCTACCATCAAATTCTCTTGTTTGGCTATAGCTTTAATCTATTTCGTGATAGGACTTGTTGTTGCATTAATTCTCATGATAAAAGAAAAATAAGCAATTAGAAATAACTTTTTTTTATTTTTTATTATTTTCATGGTGAATAATAATCAATAATATCATCAAGCCAATTGAAAATCTCTTCCTTGGTCAAATTATCGATATTGAACTTAAGCCGTTCAAGCTCTTTCAACATGTTCTGCAATTCGAGAGGAACTTTCTTTTCAGATAACTCAAACAAGTACTCATTAGTTTTAGATATCAAATCTTTAATGTCTGATGCAAGAGATTCATATTCCATGTTAGTATCTATCTCCCCGACCGTATTTATTAGACTAAAGAGCATTTCTGTTTTATTTCCCTTAAATGCATAATGAAAATTATAGTAGTATCCACTTACATCATCTAACGGGATCAATTCATTGTATCTATTATCTATTCGAATAATTGATTTTACATTTTTAAACAATAAGGAAGGAATCCATGTAAATATTTGATAACTCGTCTCATATTTCTTACATTGAATTGAGGGAAGAAAACGATTATCCGATTTAAAATGACCAAAAGGGATTATAACAAAATCTATCGACTCCATGGGACTAGATCCTCCCAAATTGACTTGTAAACCCTCGATTACATGAATACTATCCACTTGTTGGTTGAATACATCAAACACCATTTTTTTGTGACTTGTACGATAGACATAACAGATCAATCCTTCAAATCCTCGTAACTCTAATTTTATGCTAAATTCCACGAGTTCCTCAAAATTGTCTTTCTTATTAAATTTAATATCCAAAAAGAAATGCGAATAATTTTCAATAAATTGAAAAAACCACGGTGGAGGTCGCGTAGCATCAAATGACAACACTTTATTTTACACCTATTTATTTAGTTATCTACAACCCAATTATTGTAATACATGCAAACTATTTTATTTTGATGGAATGCATGATTTATTTCTATTGAAATTTTTCATCAATATACTTTTTCTTCTTTATGAAAACGATTAAATATCTATAAAAAAACAAAATAAAAAAAAGATAAGAATGGATTTTTATAACTATAATCCAAAATCTTCCAATTTCATCCGAGTTCTGTGAAATTTAAGCCCAATGTCTTCTGCACCAAAACCCATTGCTAAAGAGAGTAATTCCGTTATGTATAACACCGGAATACTATATTCCGTTTCATACCTCTTTCCTAAATCTCTTTGTTGGGTATCAAATTGTTGAAAACATGCTGGACAATTTACTACTATAATGTCAGCGCCCGATTTCTTAACACTGTCCATTTTTACCTTCAAATTTGCCATGCCGTGTTCTTCATAGGCATTCGTAACTGCGGACCCACAGCAGAGAATCTCTTCCTCATATTCTACTACTGTTGCTCCCGCTGCAGCTACCAGCTTTTTCAAAGTAGTTGGACGCATTGGATCGTCGCTTTCCATCCATTCTGCGGGACGCATGTAATGACAACCTGGATGGACCGCTACTTTAAGGCCAGAAAGCGGTTTAGTAACTGCTCCCTTGACTTTATCAATGTTGTCATTCAACACGTCAACAAAATGCTTCACATCTATTGAACCTTGATAATTTTTTCCGATTTTGGCTAATTCTGCGTTCACTTTTCCCTTTTTCAAGCTATCATGCTTTAATTGGAATTGCACTCCGCGAAGTGTGTTAGCACAACCATTACATAAAGAAATGATATCTTTGCCTTCAGATTCAGCTAAAGCTAAATTTCTCGCACCAAGTGCTAACCAAGCATTATTATCAAAGGATTTCATGCCTGTTGGATCCGGACAACAACTAAAAGGAGCGGTTGAAGTCATAATACCGACTTTATCAAAGACTTTCCTCGATGCAGCTTCGATAAACGGAATCCGATTACCAATCGTGCATCCCTCAAACATTTTATATTCTGTCATTTTAATTTCTTCCTCCTATTTTAGTTTCTTATCAGAACCAATATTTTTTAATAAGGTTTGCACTTCATTCACATCTGGAGCGGCTACGGCAGGAATTCCTAATTGCTCACGCCTTCTCTCAATAGCTGGTTGAGAAGGAATGGCCTTTGCATTATCATAAATTGCCTTCGCTTGTCCATAAATAAAATCAGGTGCAGTTCCAGCTTTAACAGATTCATTCTTTAAGAACGTGAATATTTCTGTGAGCTCTATGTGCTGTGGACATACTTCATCGCACGTGTCACATACAGTACACCCCCAGATGGTTAATGGATCTGCTGAAAAAATAGCATCCTTGTATCCTAATAATGCATTTAAGATGTTTGTCCTTGGATTATATCCTGTAGTTGTATAAAAGTCAATCGTGACCGCAGAAATTGGACAATTGTCAGTGCACCGACTGCATTGAAAACAATACTTCAACACGTCATGCACGTGGTAGTCCAATACGGTTTTTCGAAATTCGAAATCTATCGTCATTTTCTTCACATTTTTTACGTTTTTTCATTACAATTCATTTCTTGTATTTGTCAGCTTTTACCTTGCTAGGTTAAGTCATAATCAGTCTCATTTTTTTACTGATTAATCATCCTAAGCCGACATTCAGCTTACGAGAGTAAATCTCTTCACCGTCCTCTTTCACTACCGTGATATGGGCCGCGCATGATAGTCAGCAATCAAAACATCTGACGATCATTTCTAAGAGATTCACTACCCCTTCAGGTACGTTTTCTCCCATTTTATATTCGCCTTTTTTTTACCTCATTGATTTTAATCAATCCAAGGTTTTGGTAACTTTAAACCTTCCAATGCCTTATCTTCGAATACTTGTTTAGCAGTATGCATTAATGTTTTTTCAATGCCAGCAATGTTGTGATTCGTCGCGACTAGTAAGTTTAATTTCTTGCAAATACCTTCTGCATCAGACCAAATATTGTACAGGAGAAGTCCTCGAGGAGCTTCTGTAACCCCTACACCATTACCTTCTCGTGGTTCCACGTCTAATGTCTTACAATCTGGATTTACGATATCTGGATCCTTTAGCAATGTTGCAATGATTTCAATAGATTCAACGGTTTCAATAAGTCGGGCCCAATGATATGCAAATGTATGATGCGAAATTGGACCAACCTTGTCTCTAAAGGCTTTTAATGCATCATCTGCCAATGGAGTCGCCATTTTATCTGCACAATTTATCATTGCAAGAGTATTTGCTCGATAAATACCATCAGGATAGCCAGCTGGTTTATAATACATGTGAGTCGCATAAGAATGATCAGGAATATGTTCTCCAAGTACATCCAAATACTTGTGAACATCATAATCAATCTTCTTGCCGTCTGGAGTGACAATTCTTATGTCACCTTCATATATATCATGAACTCCATTTTTTGTCATTCCTAAATAATAAGTAGGAACAACCCCAACATTGGCAACAACATCCCAATAATCAGTGACTACTTTAAGGCCAATATCAACCGTCTTTTTAGTGAATTCAATTTGCTCGTCAATTTCCTTTAGAAATTTGTCTCGTACATCTTCATCTAATGGTTTTTTCATACCTCCAACTATTGCTGAAATAGGATGAACTGACTTTCCTCCAATAGCAGCACATAATTTTTGGCCAAAATCCATCATTTTCAATGCCATTGCTCCCACTTCAGGCATCTTATTTATGACGTGAACAACATTCCTTAGTGCTGGGTCGGCAAAAGGCCCGAGCAAAAAGTCGGGTGCTGCTAACGCATAAAAATGCAAGAGGTGAGATGAATATTGCTTCGCATTTTGTAGAAGTATTCTCAGTTTACGGGCAGGCTCAGGAATTTTTACACCCCAAGCATCTTCAACAGCTTTCGTAGGCGTCAAATGGTGAGGAATCGGACAAATACCACAGATTCTGGGGGTTATCCTGGGCACGTGTTCACAATAACGGCCTTCACAGAATTTCTCAAAGAATCTTGTGGATGTAATATTAAATTGTGCATCCTTAACTTTACCATCATCGCCTAAAACTATTCTTAAACCACCATGTCCCTCTAATCGAGTGACTGGTTCAACTTCAATAACTTTTCCCATGTCTTTTTCACCTACCTATAATTTTTATTAGTCGCTAATGTAAATTTCTCAGAAAAACCTATTTTGTCTTTCATCTGAGCAAGTAATTGTTCCTTGCTAAGAGCTACATTATAGGTTTTAGTCACTATATCAGCAAATCTCTCTGCCTGGTCAACGTTCCATTGTGTCTGTCCATAGCAACCAGAACATGGAGCATTGACTTTTAAGCATAGACCACCGCAGCCTGCTCTTGTAATTGGTCCCGCACAAAGATATCCTTGTTCAATCAAGCAATCTTCCATATTAGGCAATCCCTCATAGTCTCGCTTAACTCTTGTCATTTGAGACTTGCTCCCAATTTTTCGTGGGCACGTATCACAGACGGTAGAGACCGTTAAAAAGTCTCTATGATCCTTCAGATAACCCATCATGCTCGAAGCAATCCCTTCCGTTTCAGACGGTAAGTTTGCTAGAAGTGTTTGAGGTGCGCCAGTTTTCTTTATTTGCTTTAAAATATCTCCTGCAAGATCGAAGCCTGCCATTAACGGAATGTTCAAGAAGAGCGCCAAGAATTCATACATGTTCTTTTTATCTCCAGAGCTCAAAGCACCAGCATTTTTGACCATATCAGCTAATTTGTTTGCTCTAGAATCCACCGTTTTGCTTGGGCCTAAACATCCTACGCAGGGATTACCATTACTCGTGCATTTTAAAGTACACCCTGCACTGGTAATTGGTCCAAAACAGAGAACCCCTTTTTCGAGCACGCACCCACTATCTTTTAACACGCATTCACTGCAAAATGCAGCATCAGCCATTGGTTGTGGTTTCTGTCCAAGTAGGAATTGAACTGCACTAATAATGGCTTCTGGTTTAGGCGGACATCCAGCGATGTATGCATCCACTTTAATAACTTCATCTAAAGGGACGATTTTTTTCGTAAAACCAGGCATGTGTGAAGTAGGTTCTTTAGCAGTATCTTTGTTTGTAATTGATTCTGCTTGCTTGAATTTTCTATCAATTGAATCTTGTATATCCCATTCATTTGCTAACCCATGAACGTTTCCATAGCATGAACAAGAGCCAAATGAAAGGATTAATTGACATTTTGCCCTCATGAGCTTCGCATTTTCGACATCTTCGTTAGTACGCAAGCTTCCTTCACAAAACCCGACTAAAATATCTCCATCCGGTCTTGCTTTTAAAGAGTCATGTTTGAAATCGACTACGGCTGGCCAGTATACTATATCGAGAGCTGGAAGAACTGGCAGCAATCCTAAATGAGCATTCAATAAGGACTGGTGACAACCCCAGCAATCGCTACATTGCATAAATGCAACTTTTACAGCCATATTTTATTCATCTTTTATTTGTTTTATTTATTTTAATCAATAGGCTAAATTATCAAACAAATTATTTAATTTGTCAAATAAATTAGTTAGTTGTGATTATTTTTTCATATATTATAAATTATTAAAATCTTCTTAATTTAAGAGCAGTATTCATGGATCTTCGAAAAATTCCGAAAATTCTGGTGATTTTAAGGAAAGGAGCTAGCTAAATTGTTATGAATCATTATTCATAAATATCCATGTAAAAATTCGAGTTGTTTCAGACAATAAAGTGAAAATAGCAACTTCTAAGAATATGGTTAATTTAATTATAAATCTCTCATTTTACACCAAATTTTCAAATTTTGGTTATATTATTTTAGCTAAATTCTTAATATTTTGGATTCTTTCTTTGAATCATGACCATGAAAAAACTAGGTTCAAATGTGGTTCAAATTTCTCATGGATCTGGTGGGATTTTACAAGCCGAACTCATTAATTTCATCACCAAAAATATTTCCTTGAAAAGAGTTAATGGTGGTATAGGTGTTGAAGAGTTAGATGACGGGGCCACAATTCCGCTAGAGGATTATGATAAAGAAATCGTGGTTTCTGCGGATGGTCACACCGTGCATCCTATATTCTTTCCAGGAGGCAATTTAGGAATTTTGAGCGCTTGTGGTACAATCAATGACTTGTTGATGATGGGAGCCACTCCTCTTGCTATGACGTCGGTTATAATAATTGAAGAAGGATTTAAGTTCGATACATTGAATAAAATTGTGAATTCGTTTAATTTCACGGCGAAGGAAGGAAATGTAGCAATTATTGCTGGAGATTCTAAAGTCATGCCGAGAGGAAGTTTGAATGAAATCATAATGGCTACCACTGGAATCGGAATCAAGGAAAAAAGCATTAAAATTCTTGATAATAATTTAAAACCAGGAGATCGAATCATTGTCACGGGAAGTATTGGGGACCATGGTTCTTCACTGTTATCATCCCGGGAAGGATTAAATATATATAGTGACTTGGAATCTGATGTTGGATCCTTGTTAGAAATTCATGATGCGTTGAAATCAGAACGAGAAAAAAATTACATCCATGCCATGAAAGATCCCACGCGAGGAGGCATTGCTGGAGCTTTAAACGATTGGGCATATAAGTCTAATGTGAGCATTATATTAGAAGAAGAAAAAATCCCTATTAAGAAGCAAGTCGGTGCAATTTGTGACATGCTTGGTTTAGATCCCTATACAATGGCGTGCGAAGGAAGAGCTCTTCTCTCCGTTGATGGAGAAAATGCAGGGGAAATTCTTAGGAAGATAAGATCAACAGAAATTGGAAAGGAAGCTGAGGTTATTGGAAAAGTGGAAGAAACCAATCCTAAAAAGGTGTTATTAATGACTTTAGTTGGGGGAACCAGATTTATCGACATGCCCTTAGGGGAAGCAATCCCTCGGATTTGTTAATTAACTTTTCGTTAATATTTTCTCAATTCCACTTTTAAGTATAGATATGTCTTTCTTAACAGTGTTCCATACTTCTTTTAGATCGACTGAAAAATATCCGTGGATTAACTTATCTCTCATTCCACTTAATTTATTCCAAGGAATATCTTTAAAATGTTTTCTTATATCATCAGGAAGGTTTTTTGTCGCCTCTCCTATTATTTCAAGCTCTCTAATAACAGCACTTTGAATCAATCGTTTGTCTATAAAAGTTTGAAAATCTATATCTCTTGTAAAATCTATAATATTTTTACACGATTCAAGTATGTGGTTTAAAAAGAGGTTGTTTTTATCATTCATTCATAAATCACAATTGCTTCTTTTAAGATATGATCCTTAATATAAGGACTTATACCATTTCGAGATAATAGATCTATCTTCATATTCAACGCTTCAGACAATTCTATCTCAATACCAACATGATCCAACAAACTAGTTCCCTCAGGGAAATCTACAATTAAATCAATATCACTTGTTGGAGTTGCTTCATTGCGAGCATGTGATCCAAAAACTAAAATTCTTTTAATACCATGTTTTACAAGAATAGATATTATTTTATCTTTAATCTCTTCCTTTAATATTAGATTACTGTCCATTATGATATGCAGAGTTATTATAGTAGGAATATTTTTATTTGAATTTAATATTTTAAAATTAATTCTATTATTTAATATACTACTCTGTGTTATATTATTTTTGATTTAATAATCTAATTAATACTAAAAATTGAATAAATTACATGGACATTCCTGGAATAAAGATCTTAAGAAGCAAGGAATTTACGGAAAAAATCACTAATTTAATAGCTAAAATCATAAAGGATTTAAATAAACCGATTAAGATCATGCATGTGTGCGGCACACATGAACATACCATATCTAAATACGGGCTAAGAACATTATTACCCAAAGAGTTAGAGATCCTCTCAGGTCCAGGATGTCCAGTTTGCGTATGTCCCGCCGCAGATATCGATAAAGCTATTGAAATTGGCAAGCGAGACAATACTATCATTACCACGTTCGGCGACATGATTCGTGTTCCCGCCACCAATCTTTCATTATCGGAATTAAAAGCTAAAGGAGCAGATGTGAGAATAGTATATGGACCACATGATGCAATAAAAATCGCAAAAGAAAATCCGACTAAAGAAGTTATTTTTTTTGCAATCGGATTTGAAACTACAGTTCCATTAATCGGATATGAAATACAAAGCGGCCCTCCTACGAATTTTTCAGTAATTTGCGCATATAAATTAATTCCTGCGGCATTAGAACTATTAATCAGTCAATCTCAGCTTAATATTGATGGATTTATTTCGCCTGGTCATGTCTCTACAATTATAGGCTTGCAACCATTTAAAATTTTTTCAGATGCCTATAAAGTCCCTAATGTGATCGCCGGGTTTGAACCTAACGATGTTTTATTAAGTATCCTAATGCTTCTCCAACAAATTAAGAACAAGAAGAGTGAAACATTAAACGAATATTCTCGAGTTGTAAAACCCGAGGGAAATAAAGTTGCTCAAGAAATCATGGATGATGTTTTTCAATCTGTATCTAGCCCTTGGAGAGGAATTGGGCGAATACTTGATGGAGGGTTAAAAATACGAGATAAATACGATAAATTTGATGCGGAAAAAAAGTTTGATATTCAGATTAAAAAATCAAGGGATATTCCCCCCGGTTGTTCTTGTCATCTTGTCATGGTGGGTAAACTTTATCCACACGAATGTAAATTGTTTAGGAATGAATGTACTCCTCTCCATCCAATTGGTCCATGCATGGTTTCAATGGAGGGTACTTGCAGTATTTATTACAAGTATCATTAAGAAGAGTAAATTCCGACATATCTGGATATTTTAACAAGAGCAAACCGTGTCCGATCCTTTTAAAAAAGCAATTTGTATAATATTGATCAACTATTTTATATCGACCAAGGAAAAGTTTGTGTATATTTCTCCTCCGGCCATGAATCTGAAGCTAAAAAGTTGGCTCTAAACCCATTTCCATAATTTTTTTCGTAATACGTTTTCACATGAAGACCCCTTCTTATTTTATCGTAATCGACCCTGGTGGGGCGTTGTAGCATTACATTCTCTTCATAATTTTCTGTGCTAAATTCTAAACTGCATTTCCAAAACGCGGCATTTTGTTTCATGAACAATTTTTGTTCTCCGCGATCTTCTTCGATCCACGCCACAAAGCAAACATCGTCCTCACCTTTTAAGCAATTCTTCAAATATTGTAAACGAGATTCAAACCCTCCTTCACCAGATGCCCAAAAACCTCCCCAATAACTGGTTAAAACAATAATTATACACCCTTTTAATTCCCTTACAGTTGGCCAATGATTTTTGTTCTTCCTAAAGTCGCGATAAGAATATAGGTAATTAGGTGATAAGACATCAAGTATCACTTTGTTTAATTTTTTGATTCCATATAATTCGCTTGGTTGATTGTTCGCATCCACAATACAATCTTTTAATTCGATAAAAAGAGTTATTGGTGCGTGTTCATTATTCTGGTCATCTGACCAGTCCTTTAATAAAGCAAGCCAGTTCGATAGCAATAAATCTCCTGGATTTCCATCAACATTCAATGCAACATTTACATGTTTGGGCAAGTGATATACTTGAAAATCGTTAACCTCTTGAATTTTATCATCATGAATGTCGTATTCGAGACCTCTGACACCTTGATCGAGTTGTCTTCGTACAGATTTATTAAAGGAATTATGACTCGTTTTAAAAAAAGCTTGATGATAAGCAACATCCCATCTTTTATTATCAATATTCATGCTAGTTCGCATTATCAAATTATGTTTATGTAATTAATCTATAGTACTTAACATAATAACTTTATAAAGATCATGAGTTAAATGTAATTATGAAAAGTAAAATTGAGATAGAAGGATATTGTGAGGATCGATTCAAGTCTGTAAAAGAAGTATTTCAATCTAATTTTGAACAAAATTTGGAAGTAGGGGCAGCATTTGCGGTAACCATCAATGGGAAACATGTTATCGATATCTGGGGTGGTTTTGCTGATGCTGCTCAAACTAAACCATGGAAAAAAGATACGATCGTAAACGTCTTTTCCACCACGAAGGTGATGACAGCGATATGCACTCACATGCTTGTTGATAGAGGTTTATTAGATTTAGATTCCCCAGTCGCTAAATATTGGCCTGAATTTGGTCAAGCTGGAAAAGAAAATCTACCTGTACGATATCTTCTAAGCCACACGTCTGGTTTGGCAGGTTGGGATAAAATATTACGAACTAAAAAATTGTATAATTGGGATTTAATGGTTGAGCTTTTAGCAGCACAAAAACCATGGTGGGAACCGGGAACGAAGAGTGGATATCACACGGTCACTTTTGGATATTTATTAGGCGAAGTAATTAGGCGTATCACGAAAAAGACAGTAGGGACTTTTTTTCAAGAAGAGGTAGCTAAACCACTTGGAGCAGATTTCTACATTGGTCTATCAGAGGAAGAAGATTATAGAGTTGCTGATTTAATCCCACCACCGCCAATAGATCTCAGTACTTTTGGAGCTATTGATCCTAAATCGATTGCGATGAGAAGTCTCACTAATCCAATGATTGATGCTCAAGTGACAAAAACTCGAGAATGGCGAAGTGCTGAAATTCCTGCTGCCAACGGTCATGGCAATGCCCGATCTATATCAAGGATAACAGCTGCATTGGCTTGTGGTGGCGAACTCGATGGAGTTCGTATACTTTCAGAGGATACCATAAAAAAATCTATAGAAGTACAGTCTTCCGGTATCGATTTAGTCCTTAATACTCCAATTCGTTTCGGTTTGGGTTGGGGACTTCAAAGTAAAGATTTACCAATTGGACCGAATCCAAACTTGTTCTATTGGGGAGGATATGGTGGTTCAGTAATAGCTGTTGACTTAGATGAAAAGATGAGCATATGTTATGTCATGAATAAAATGGTTTCGACGTTAACTGGTGATCCTCGTAGTGAAAAACTTATTGAAGCGGTATATAAATCATTGTAAACTCGAATCAACTAAAGATTCATTACTTTTTTTCCTATTGTTCTAATTTATTAATTTTATCTGATAAGGATACTTTATTATTTTAGAGATTAATTTTAGTAAAGTAAGACTTTTGAAGCACACGTATAAAGTTGATATATCAGGAATTGTACAAGGAGTAGGATTTCGCCCTTTTCTATACAATTTAGCTCAAAAATATAGTCTAATGGGTCAAGTTGTAAATCGAGGGAACGCTGGAGTTAAATTAAATTTACAAGGCAAACCAGAAGATTTTAAAGCATTTTTAGGTTCTATTGAGAAATATAAACCAAAAATTGCTTATATAGAGAAATTAAATGTTGAAGAATTTGAAACTGATAGGATATATACTGACTTTACAATAGGGAAAAGCGAAGAAGGCAGGGGAATTAGCTTGACATTACCCCCAGATATCGCAATTTGTGAAAATTGTCTTGAAGACATGAGAAATTCAAAATTACAGAAGTATTATAATTATCCTTTCATTGCGTGTGCTGTTTGTGGTCCACGATTTACCACGGTAAAGGCTTTACCATACGATAGAGAAAGAACAACCATGTCTATATTTCCTTTTTGCACATCAGCAAAACCAGAATCTTGTATAAAGGAATATTCAGATTATAATAATAGAAGATTTCATGCCCAGACATTTGCTTGCTCGGTTTGTGGTCCAAATTATCAATTATATGATAATTCACATGAACAACTACAGACAAATTCAATTACAGAATTATTGGAGAAATCAGCTAAAATCATAAAAGAGGGGCAAGTGTTAGCTGTAAAAGGAATAGGAGGAGTGCATCTAGTATGTTTGGCTGATGATGATGATGTTATCTTAAAACTTCGAAAGCGAAAAGGAAAACGTCAAAATAAACCGTTCGCCATAATGATTCCTAATCTGGAAATGATCAAAGAATCTTTCCAGATTTCAGATCATGAAAGAGATATTTTAACATCTTTTAGGAGACCAATTGTATTATTAGAACGAAAAAAGCTTGATGATTCACTATTAAGTAAACATATAGCTCCAGGTTTAAATAATATTGGATTCATGCTTCCTTATTCTGGAATCCATTATCTTCTTTTTGATTATTTAAAGCAACAACCTTTAGTTTATACGAGTGGAAATAAATCAAGCATACCAATGTCCATTGAAAATAACGAAATATTCAAACACCTTGAACATCTAGCAGATGCTTTCTTACTCCATAATAGACCCATACATCAGAGAGCTGATGATAGCGTTTTAAGGGTTCATGATGATAAAATAAAACTGATCAGACGTTCAAGAGGATATGTTCCAGAATATATCCCATTACTCTTTGATGTGGATATTTCAGGAGCAATAGCAACAGGTCCAGAATTATCTGTTACAGGAGCTTTATTACGTAGAAATCGTATTTTTCCAACCCAGCATATTGGACACGTTATTAACCTTGAGACTTATAATTTCCTACAAGATGCTCTATTTCATGTTAAGAATTTACTTCAAATAAGCGATAAAGAAATAAAATTTATTGCGTGTGACGCACATCCAGCATTTACAACAACAAAACTTGCAAAAGATCTGAGTTCTCATTTCGGTATAAAATATTACCCTATCCAGCACCATTATGCTCATATATTATCTTTAATGGCAGAAAGTAAGATTGGTATTGATGAGCGAATTATTGGAATTTGTACTGATGGAGTTGGTTATGGTCCTGATGGAAATATATGGGGAGGAGAAATTCTTAACTGTTCATATCAAGATTTTGAACGGGTTGGTTCATTAGAATATCAACCAATGATTGGTGGGGATAGATGTACCAAATACCCAGCTCGCATGGTCGCATCCATATTATTGAAAGCACTAGAGGTTGAGGATGCTAGTAAATTATTTACCAATTTAGATTTGCTAAAAAATTTAGAATATGGTAAAGAAGAATTGAATACTATAATCGAAGTATTCAAAAAAGCAAATGGTGAATATAAAAAAAGTCAAATCCCTTTAACAAGCTCGACTGGAAGGATATTTGATAGCGTTTCGTATCTCCTTGGTGCTTGCTTAATAAAAACATATCGTGGAGAACCGGCAATGAGGCTTGAAGGTTTAGCAACTAATGGAAATCCTGAATATGTACCCTTGGAAGTGGCGATAGAGAAAAATAATCAGATAAATACGTCTAAATTAATTCTAGATATTATTGGATTAATTCTTAATTCAAAGTTTAAGCGAGAAGATATCGCTTCTAAATTTCATATTGAGATTGCTAGAGCATTTGCAGAAATTGCTATTAATACCGCAAAAAAGAATCATATAGAAAAAATAGGTCTAACTGGAGGAGTGGCATACAATGCTATATTTTCTAAAACAATAAAACAAATTGTCTTGGGAAATCATATGCAATTTCTTGAGCATGATATAGTTCCACCTGGAGATGCTGGGATCAGTATTGGTCAATTGATTGGAGGCATCTTTAAATTAAAAAACAGTAAGTAATTGATTTCTTATTTCTTCATATTAATATACTGATTCAATAGTATTGTTACTATAATGGGTTTCACATGTATTAAGAACTTTTAAATATTGTATCTCAGAAATATTAATTAAATACAATATCCATTGAATTTAAAGTGAAATTTATGAAAGAAATCTATAGAAATCTAATATACTTGTCTATTGTATCATCGATAATAATTTTCTTCTTTCTTATATTTTCTTTTTTGGTATCAAGAATAATTCTTGGAGATCCCGTTCTAGCTTATCTTCCCTCTTCATATACTCCTAGCCAATATGAACAAGTGCATCATCAATTAGGTTTAGATTTACCCTTAAGTTCTCAATTTTTGTTGTATTTTCTCAAGATGTTTATCGGAAATTGGGGACTTAGCAATCAAATAAGCCATGGCGTATCAGTAGTGTCTCTTTTGATACCCCGTTTGTATCGATCGGTGGAAGTAATAAGCATTCCATTGATCGTAAGTCTAGTCTTAGGAGTATTCCTTGGAATGCGATCGATGAAAGCAAAATCCAGAACTGGAAAACGCTTACCTCAAATTATTTCTTTGATTATTCTAGCAATTCCAATAGTTTTACTATCAATGGGATTACAATATTTCTTATCATATCAACTCAAACAAATAGGGTCACCTCTCTATTTCCCGACACAAGGATTTACAAATCCTATTTCGAGTACTCCACCATTTGTGACTGGATCTCGCTTTTTTGATTCCATTCTTTCAGGAAGATGGGATATTCTCCTTGACTATCTCTATCATTTAGCGCTTCCTTGGATTGCTCTAACAATTATCTTGACTCCGTTTATGATCTTGCTGGTAAGATCTTACCTTTTAAACAAATTAGATCGCCCTTCTTCTATGAAACATGAATCAATCACGCTTGGTTTAACTAGTCTAGGGTTGGGGTTTGGAATGGTCGGTACGCTTGTAATTTTAGTAGAATCAGTCTTTAACTTGGATGGTATGGGTCAGTTATTAATCACTGCAATGCAACGCAGGGATTATTGGGTAGAAAATGGTTGTTTTTTCCTAATTTCTTTGTTTTTCACAATTTTCATGATTGTAGGAGGACTAATATTTTTTGCATATAGAGCTATAAGAAGTGAAAGAGATATAATAAAGAGATATAATCAACAAAAATCGGATGAGAAAGATCATAATGAACAAATGAGTAGTTCTTCCGAATTTAAGCCAGAGAAGGTTAGCGTGTCTTTAAAAATCAAGAAAGAACTTAGGAAACTAAAAGATTATCTACTTATTAAGCTGAAATCCCCATTTACTATAATTGGGTTAATTATCCTAATTTTTGTTATAACAATTTCCATATTCCCTCAGATCTTGACACCTTATTCAAGACACTATTTAACGACGCCAAATTACGGAGCATGGAGTCCTCCATCTCCAGAACATCCTTTGGGTCAAGGAGATATGGGATTTGATGTACTTGGACGTATAGTTTACGGTACTCAGCTTTCATTACTCTTTGGACTAGGAGCTGTGGGTATTGGATTACTTGGAGGAATAATCCTCGGGATACCTTTGAATCTATTCAAACGTCGGTTTAAAATGTCAGCTGAAATTCTATTAACTCCCGTTTACATGTATCCAATGATGATTTCCGTATTGTTAGGGTTATTAGGCCTATTCTTTATAGGAATACCAATTACTGAAGGAATTGCTTCCTTAGAAATGATATTCTTTTTTGGCATCCTTTTAATTCCATTATTCACACAAATAATCGTAAACACCAAATTAACTTTATTTAATTTATCTAAAAAGATCATTCCCTATATTCCCCTTCTGATGGGATTCATAATCATTATATATTTCTTTTTAGGATTTTTGGGGTTTACATCTCCAGTTCTAATCTCACTTGGTCGTGATGTCGCTCAGTCACGAATACAATACTATACGTCGCCATGGGCTGCTATCTTTCCAATGTTGGCCCTCTCGTTTCTTTTGATGGGACTTTTTCTCCTCTATGCTGGGTTACAAAAATCTCCCAAGGAAATTCAAGAATTACAAGGAACTGTTAGAACATAATTTATTTTTCCTTTTTTTTAATTAAACTTAAACGTACCTAATTAAGAACAACTGAGAATTTAGAAGCTAGAAGTCTTCCCAAAGAAAAACTGTGCACTTATTGTTGAGAGAGGAAAGAATGAAATTTAGGATTTTCTATCCATGGTAATGGATTTTTCAAGTTCGATAATCTTTTCCACGGATTTTAAAGGGTATTTACCAGTGAGACAGGCTAAACAAAGCTGATTTTCATTTTTATTTATTGCTTTCATGAGGTTTTCAATAGTTTGGTATTGTAGGGTATCAGCACCAATTTTTTTTCGAATTTCTTCAATAAAATTATCTCCATAGATCTCCTTATATCTTCCAGCAATTAGTTCGGATGTTGTAGGAAAATCAATTCCCATGTAGCAAGGGCGAATTACTGGTGGACAACTGATTCTTACGTTTACAGATTTAGCTCCAGCTTCTCTGATTAAATTGATAATTTGGGCTGTTGTTGTACCTCGAACAATAGAATCATCCAAAATTATCACGTTTTTACCCTTGATTATACTTTTTATTGGATTAAGCTTTTCTTTCACTGCAGATTCTCTCTTATTTTGACCAGGCATTATGAATGTCCTCCAAACATAGCGATTTTTCATTAATCCTTCACTATAAGGAAGATTTGCCTCATTAGCATATCCTACTGCAACGCTTCTACCTGAATCAGGCACTGGAACGACTATTGCGTCTTTTCTAAAATCAGGATCCTTTAATAATGGATCATTATTTGCTAATAACGTACCTAATCTTGTTCTTGCTTCTGCTACTGAAATACCATCTATAACTGAATCTGGTCTTGCGAAATATACAAATTCAAATTGGCATAATGCAGTCCTGTCAGCTTTAATAATCATTTCTGATTGAATACCTTTTTGATGACTTATATGAATTATTTCTCCAGGTTCAACATCTCGTATAAACCTTGCTCCAACTGTATCCAAAGCACACGATTCTGAAGAAACAAAATAGAGATTTCTTTTTTCAGTTTTCAATTCACCAATACATAAAGGTTTAAAGCCTAAAGGGTCTCGCATAGCATAAATATCGGCATTTGATGTAAGAATGATAAGAGAATAAGAACCATCCATAAATTTACTTGCTTTTTTTAAGATTTTTAACCAGCTATCTTCTTCAATGGCTAAAGAGGCGATGAATTGAGCAATTACTTCAGTATCGGTATTTGTAATGAACACCCTTCCCTTATCTTCCAGTCGTTGTTTTATCTCAGCATAATTTGGAATCGTTCCATTAAATGCCAACGAGAATTCCATATTATTAGTCTTTAAATGAAATGGTTGCATATAGTCTTCAGAACTAAATTCTTGAGATCCAGTAGTGGCATATCGATTATGCCCAATTCCTACATTGCCCCAGAATTTAGATAAGGTCTTGTCATTTAATACTTTGGATACAAGCCCTTTTTTTTTGTATGTGTAAATAATACCGCCATTATTCAAAATTGATATTCCTACTGATTCTTGTCCCCGATGTTGTTGGGCAATAAGCCCTAAATATAACTTTTTAGCAACTGAAAATCCAACATCACTACATGCAACACCAAAAACGGCACAATGTTCTATAAGTTTATCTTTATTTATCGATGTTTTAGTTTGTAATGTCATTTTAGTATGTAATAAGATAGAATCATTATCTACAACTACTATTAACTACAATAAATTAATATCATTGAACGTTTTTATAAATTATTTTAATAAGTTATTAGCAATTAAATAGAAAAGTGGATTTCACATAGGCCAAAATACCAAAGATTTTGCATTTGTAATTTTAATAGGTGGAAGGAGTAAACGATTCGGAAGCGATAAAGGACTCTATGTTTATAAAGGAAAGCCTATTATAGCACATCAGATTGAAAAATTGTCAAATTTCAATTATCCTATCTTTTTAGTAGCTCATACGATTAAACAAGTTCAGAAATATGTACAAAACATAGACATCAGTAAAATAACTGCATTTCTTACCGATGATTATGACATTATTGAAAATGAGAATATAAGATCACCTCTAATTGGTTTATATACTGCATTTAAAGAATTGCACCAATTAAATTATCAAAATGCTTTTATTCTTTCTTGTGATAACCCTTTTTTTAATATAAAAGTAATAAAATTCATGTTGAAACAATTTGCATTTAATGATGCATGCATACCCAAATGGAATAATAATTACGTGGAACCATTATTTGCTATTTACAAAATAGCACAATTTCTAAAGGAATCAAAAGAAAATTTAAGCAATAATTGTTTTAAATTATCTAAACTCTTGGATCCTACTACACAAAACATACAATATATCTCAATTGAAAACCAAATCAAATTATTTGATGCTAAGTTAGAATCATTCATAAATGTTAATGATCCCGTGGATATCTCAATTTTTGATCATTTTAATAAAACAATAAATAAAAGAATAAAATAAAAAAAAAATTTAAATTTAATCTTCTCGTGGCATAAATCCGCTGATGAAACCTAAAACGCCACCTGCCGTGATTAAATAAGCTCCTAAAGCTAAATCTCCAAGAGGTACTAATATGGGATAAAAATCTGCATAATGTTCACCTAAAAAGAATAATGCGAAAAATGCGCTCTTTATTCCCAAGAAATCGGTGTAGACCAAGAATATAAACATCAAACCTACCCCTAATGGAAAGAGGGAGAAGAATAAGCTAAGGATCTTCGAATTTGCAAAAATTAACTGTAGTACACCAGCTGCGAGAAAGACAATGAAAACTACTACAAGCACATAGAAAATTATTACGTCAATGCTTAGTAATGCTGCATAGGTAGAAGCGTCTGTGAATAAATCTGGGATATTAAGTATAAAACCTATTCCCGATCCTACTGTATGTGGGAATCCCAAATATATTGCAAATACATAAGTGCCTAAAATAGTTAAAATTGCCGCAATAAAAGCTAATAATTTACCTGAAGCCAAATTTTTTCACCAATTAGGTTATGATTTTATTTTAAAAAAAAAAACTATAAGGAAATCTAGCTCTTTGAATATTTAAAATTATCTTAGATCTTTTACTAAAATGAAAAAGAAAAAAAGAAATAAAGGTTAAGGAAAATCTTCTAATGATATTCTATTTCAACATTAGGTAATTTTTTAATGGCTACTTTTTTCTTATGCCATAATTTATCTGCTTTTATAACCCAACTGTTAAAATCGTTCATATTTTCAGGGAATTTTTCATAATGCTTCTTAATTTTACCAGAAAGTCCATTTGCGTTTAAAAATCTTTTAATATTCTTGAAGGATAATTTTCCTTTGATCAATCCTCCAATAAGGCTTCCAAGGAATTTCAATAATTCACCAAGGCTCATGTCTTCTTCATATTCCTTATTAGGTTCTGGAATATCATCATCAGCACCAGTCTTATAAATCAGTCCTTTCTTTAAGAAATAATTCCATCCTTTTTCGTCAAAATTCAATATCCCTGACAATAGAGTAAATAATGCAGCAAATTTTGCTCCTTGATCTCTAAAATATCTCACATTAATTTCCCATAATTTTTCTCTGCTAACATAGCTATCAGTTTTAAGGCTATTATCAATAACTTCAGCAGCAATAAGGCATAACATCCAAGTTGCTGTAACCCCATGGCCGGAAAATGGATATGTTATGACTCCAGCATCGCCGATACATAAAAATCCATCCCCCACGAGAGAATATGGTGGTCTTCGGTAAGGAGTAAAACCTTGCTCTTCTTTATAGATCTCATATGGAGGAATGTCTGCTCTCTTTAATAATGCTTCCCGAGCTAACCTCGCATTTTCATATGAGCCTGGTTGTCCTACACCTAAAATTGCACTATCCTCCGTGTGAGAAGGTCCGAACCATAGTAGATAATATATATATGAAGTATCTGAAATTGGATGTGGTTTTTCAGGTTTTAACCATTTAATATATTGAAGTAGCACATACATTACATCCTGGGGACCTAATTTAAAAGTTTCGACACCATAGCCCGAAGGTAGATTTGTTCTAATTACTCCACTGGTTCCAGAAGCATCGATGACCAATCGCGCTTTAATAGCTCTTTTTTGCCCATTTTCCTCTATTGATACCCCAATAATCCTATCATCTTCAAATATCAGATTAAGATACTTACAAGAGAACTTCAATTTTACTCCATCTGATTCTAATACTTTATACATTCTTTGGAGAAAATAAGACAAACGAACTATTGTTTGAAAAGCTTGAGTAGTAATAGTTTTCTCAAAATCAGGGGTTACAACTCTTGATCTATCTCGTATCTCAATGCAATCTGGGTCCCCTACCTTAAACGGAGGAATTCCTGCTTTTTCGATTCGATCCGTTTCAAAATGGATGATATCCAGACGATTGCCCACTTTATTTCTTTCATCTTTGTCCATTACTAAAACGGAATGTCCCAATTTTCCCAATAACCATCCCATGTATGTTCCAGCTGTTCCAGCACCAACAATAATTACATCATAATTTTCACTCATATCTAAATCATTTTTTATTATTATTTTATGATAATTAGGTTGATTTACTATCAATTAATTATTTATGTAAAATGGTTCTTTTCTAACAAATAAGTAAAATAAGAATTACTTGTGTTTTTTGCCAATTTCTTTAAAATATAATCGTCGATGTTTTGGATTCATCTCATTAAATGCTCGCTCAGCTTCTTCATAAGGTAAAACTATGATTTCCCCATTTTCTTTTTGAAGGACGCATCCCGAGTTCGACAAAATTCGATAATTCTCGGCAGTTTCCTTAGGATCTCCCCAACATATAAGTTGACAATTTCCACATGTAAGTTTAGTCTCTTTAATCATTTTCACAAGTTTCTCTTTGTCATCACCGAGAGCGTTTAAAAATTCTTCATGATGCTTTAATTTATATACATCTATTCCAATTTCATCTTCTCTTTCGGGCCATTTTAAGGCATTATTGATTGAAGTAGCAAGTATTCTCATTACTTCTTTATCAGATTGTGGGAAGGGATATCTTCCAGGACTCCAAGTTGACCACTTTTTAGATTTATCTAATCCAGATAATCCTCCACATACAATTTGGCAACGCGCTAAATTAACACGCTTTGCACAACTAAAAGAATATCCTCCAATTGTAATAGAGTCAAGTTCATCACTTCCAAACATTCTCAATGCGCACACTTTTTGACATAACTTGCATTCGTTACAAAACGATTCCTCTTGAGGTATTGGATTAGTAGGCGTTAAATTCGCTGAGGTCACCACGCATCCAAGTATGATCATGGCACCATAACCTTTCAATCCAACATTCCCTGAAAATCCCAGTGAAACCGCACCACTGCGAATGGCAATTAATCTCAGAGAAAGTTCAGGAATCATGTTTACCTCCCAACCAGGGACATCTTCCCGATATTTAAAGTTTGGAAAAATAGCTACTGCTTTATATCCTAATCCTTTAATATATTTAGCGGTTTCAACGGCAATTTGGTATGCTCTTATGTTTGTAAGAATGTTGTCTTCTTCATGACCTCTACGTCCATCTGGTAAATCTTTCCTGAGAAACGAACGTGCTTTTTTCTTATCTAAAGGAAGCGCAAAACAGATTGCGGATTCTGCATCTGAGAGAGGATATCTAATATCTACTGTAGATGGTCCACCTTCAAGAGTACTTCTAATCGCAAAGCCTATATTTAGTGCTCCCCGTTCCAATAAGAACTGTTCTATTTTTTCGTTTAAAGAAATCATGTGATCATTTCCAATAAATTAAAACATCCCTATATATAAATGTAAAAATAGTTTGGGTTATAAATAAATTTGGCATTAAAATTAACTATTGAAATACCCAGAAAAGATTTTTATTCAAATCTATATGTCAAAATACATCATTAAGTTTTAAGTTGAATAAAGTAAATAGTCCAGAAAGCAATAACTTAGATTAAGAAACTATTAAGGGAATATTATAATAAAGGATTAGAAGATTCTGATAAAGAATTATTAAATATCGTCCCAAACCTTTCAGAAACTGAGGATTTTAAAATTGGGATTAAATCTTTTAAGAAGAAAGGACTTGGAAAAGCTATTTTCAGAGGTAAATAACTTTATGTGAATTCATATGGGTGTTTTTACCTTTTACTTGAAGATTGAAAAATTCTGCAGGTCAAATGAATCATTTGATTAGTTCAACATCTTTAATTTATTTTTATACATTACATTAAATATGAATAAAAATTCAGATAATATTAAACTGGATAGGGATGATATAATCAGTCCTATGTGTTTTAAATGCGATAGTGTTAATCATTGCACGAAAGGTAAGCCAAATAAATCGATAGGAAACTGTCCCATGATTGTGAGCCCTGAGATCGCAAGAGAAGTAAAGGAGATATATGAATCAGATGAATTTATAAAAAAATCTACAAAAGTAGCATCTATAGTAGAAGCTAAAGGCTATATTCACTGGCCTCGTCTCAAAGATACAATTGAATATGCAAAAGGTATGAAATATATAAAATTAGGAATCGCTTCATGCGTGGGACTACAAAAAGAAGCAGAAATGACCGCAGAAATTTTAGAAAAATATGGATTTAAGGTATTTTCTGTTTGTTGTAAAACAGGAGCTGTTCCAAAGACTAGTGTTGGAGTTCCAAAAGAATTTACTATGATGTCTAAAACAGGATATCCAATTGGATTTGTAACGTGTAATCCTGTAGCCCAAGCACTATTATTAAATAAAGCTAAAACTGATATGAACATTATTATAGGATTATGTGTGGGACATGACATTACTTTTACTCACTTGTCAGAAGCACCAGTAACTACTTTCATTGCAAAAGATAGGTCAAATCCTCACAATCCGGCAGCTATATTATATACACATTATGGAAAATCTTTTTTTGAAGAAGATTTAAGAAATCAGGCTAAGAATGGTTAAATTCATCTATATCAAAAAAATTAGAGGAAATTAATATAATATGCCCTTCTTAAAACTTAATTTAAGAAAGAAATAGACTTCAATGAATATATTGCGCCCAAAAATTAATTATTTCTTTTTTATATTATATAGAAAAAAAAGTCAATATAAATTGAAAAAAAATCGAATCTGGAACTTTAATTAAAGAAATTTTTCAGAACGGAAACATATTTCTCAACTTTTGCATTAGCACCGTCAAAAGCAGGTCCTTCCGCTTTTTCCATTTTGACCTCTAGATATTCAGGACAGATTTCCTTGACACACCCAATTTTTTCAAGAGTCTTCTTCATTCCTTTTATGAAAAGTTTTTTCCATCCCAAAGCATGGGTAGCAAAATATGCAACTTTCGAAATAGGTTTAGTTATGACAAGATCTAAATCGCTGAGAAACTTGCGAATTTCAGGATCCGACCTAAAAGCTAGAATTCGAACAGCAACAATCAATCCATATGGTTCATCTTTAGCAATATCTTCAGGATTAACTTCTTTAATGCTTTTTACGCTAACTTCATGAAACTCTTTCAAACCATCAGCAATTTGATTCGCGATTTGTTTTGAATTTCCATGGAGGGAGTTGTGAATTATCCAAATTTTCGTCATTATTTTAATCTCATTTGTATTATAATTAAGATATAATTTGAAATCTATATGAAACTTGAATAGTCCAAATTTTGTGATTCTTACAAATAAAAAATTAAAATTGAGTTCAAGAATGCCTAATAAGTTTCTTAAAAATTATTAATATTGAATTAGTTTAAATTTTAAAAGAAATCATCATCAGTATAAAGAGTGAAAACATCGTTTAAAATGATGTATTTAATCTCACTACTTTTTCTATATTAGATAAAGTTTTAAAAACTTCTATTCCCTCTCAATATACAAATTAAAATGAATCACAATTTTTAATAAAGCTACGTGATTCTAACACCTAATAGAAAAACTTCAAAATATATAAAATTTAATTCTAATCTAATTATAATTATTAATAGGAATATATCATGAGCGATCTAATTATCAAAAATGGTCTAGTGTATGACCCATTGAACGATATTGACGGTGAAAAGAAAGACATCTATATTAAAGATGGAATCGTCGTCGAAAAAGCAAATGGGGAAGCAAAAGTTATTGATGCATCTGGTTTGATCGTATTTCCCGGCGGTGTGGATATTCATAGTCATATAGCGGGAGCAAAAGTCAATGCTGGGAGAGTTTTTCGACCAGAAGATAAAGTACCGGAAAGCAACGAAAAATCCACGAAATTGACTCGCGCTGGTACTGGATTCAGTGTTCCGAGCACATGGAAGACAGGATATCTTTATGCGAAAATGGGTTATACTACTGTTGCCGAACCCGCTATGCCATTACTTGAAGCACGTCATACTCACGAAGAATTCAACAATATCCCCATTATTGACAAGTTAGCAATGCCAATTATGGGAAATAATTGGTTTGTCCTGCAATACGTCCGAGATAATGATATTGAGAAACTTGCAGCTTATGTTAACTGGGTAATGGAGGTAACTAAAGGATATGCCATCAAAATTGTGAACCCCGGAGGTGTGGAAAATTGGGCCTGGGGTCGTAATTGCGAAAATGTAGACACTCCGGTATTATATTGGGATGTAACACCCAGACAAATCGTTGAGAGTCTATCAAAAGCTAATGAAATTCTTGAATTACCTCATTCCATTCACATTCATTGCAATAATTTGGGACATCCAGGAAATTTTACCCATTCAATGGAGACGTGGGATATTACAGAAAATATCGAACCAAAAGGAAGGAAAGATCGAAACACCCACTGCACTCATGTCCAGTTTAATGCGTATGCTGGTGAAAATTGGGGAAATTTCGAATCAGGAGCCCCCCAAGTTGCTGATTATATCAACTCACACAAACATATGACGATAGATTGCGGTCAAGTCGTATTTACTAAATATGCAACCACTACCATGACAGGAGACGGACCTTGGGAGTTTGCATTACATCATTTAGGCGGAATGAGTGCATGGGGGGCAAAACCGGGAGTTAAATGGATCAATGGGGGGATAGAAGCAGAATCAGGTTCTGGAATTGTTCCATATTTCTTTGATGCAAAAAACGGGGTCAATGCAGTACAATGGGCAATTGGTCTTGAATTGATGCTCTTGGTAAAGGACCCTTGGCAGATAGCATTCACTACAGACCATCCTAACGGAGCTCCATTCACAACTTACCCCATTGCGTTTAAATGGTTGATGGATAATAAGTCAAGGAAGGAAATGCTTGAAAAAGTTGTTTCAAAGAAAGCGAGTAGCGCATCTACATTAGCAAATCTGGATCGTGAATATACTCTCAATGAATTATGCATAGTCACTCGAGCAGGAAACGCAAAGAATTTAGGATTAAAAGATCGGGGCCATCTTGGCATCGGAGCAATAGGAGATGTCTCTATCTATAAATTAAATCCCGAGAACTTTACCGGTCATGACATTGAAAAGGCATTCTCAAGTGCTGCTTATACGATAAAAGAAGGACAAATTGTGGTTAAAGATGGCGAAATTCTTGCAGCACCGATGGGCACGCTCATCCAAGCTAAAGGGAAGATTAAAGAAAGTATCTATGAAGCAATGCTTGAAGATATTCAATTACACTGGCGAGATCATTACAGTATCAATTTTAACAACTATGCTGTTCAAGATGTATATGCTCCAAAAGTTAAAATGGTAGATGGAGCATAAGTTATTCATTTTAATTCATTTCAAATTTTATTTTTTAAAATTTATGACTAAGATATCATTTTCGGTTAAAAATTAGTAATTATAAAAAACGAGAATTTATTAAAACTCATAAAATGCATTAAGTAAATCAAATAACTTAATACACAAAATTTTCTAATATTATTTCTTTGTTCATTTTTCGTATTTGTGAGATTTTATTCAGAATTTTTTTATCTCTGCAATCCGCACAAATATTTTCAACTTTTAACCATCTTAACTGTCCACATTCGGGACACACAAATTCTTTGACTATTATTTTTTTCATTTTTTTCAACACGTTTTTTTCTCATTATTAATATAATTGTGCCTTCGTTCACCTTTAAAGTATATCTCTATAAACTATAGGATATATATAGATATTTAATATGTTTTTTAAGGAAGAAAATGATGCATAATCAAATTTATTCTTCAATCTATATAGAGAAATTATTTAAACTATAAAAATTCCTGATTTTTTAATAATTACTGTAATTAGGATTAAGTATTTTTCATATCTAAGAGAATCTTCCCAGAGTAATGAGAATTAATAAATTAGATTATCTGATTTCATCCAAAAAAAAAAGTTAATTTAAGGTTTATTCCTATTTACGTTATTTATATGTAATAATTAATGATCTAAAAGTGAATAAGTGAATAAAAATGGTTAGTAAAGGAATGGAAAGCGTGATCAAAATCTTAAGAAATAATGCCAACACGGCAATGAAAAAAAAAGTGGAAGAATCGCGTAAAGCTTTAGAAGTGTTAGCTTCACTGGTGAAGCCTTCAAAAGACGTGAAAATCGAGCCTATAAACATTAATGGAATGAAGGGATTGTGGATATCTGCTCCAGAATCATTAGCTGATTCTGAACGGGTTGTTTTATACCTCCATGGAGGTGGTTATATATCGGGTTCTTTCATTTCCCATCAAGATCTTGCAATGAGGATTGGCCGAGCTGCTAAAGTAAGAGTATTATTAATCGAATATCGAAGAGCTCCAGAAGATCCTTTCCCAGCAGCAGTGGAAGATGCGATAAAATCGTATAAATGGTTGATTGAAGATCAAAAAATTTCTCCGGGTAAAATAGTGATTGCTGGAGAATCTGCGGGAGGAGGATTAACCTTGGTTACATTGATAAAACTTAGGGATGACAATATTCTCTTACCTGCCGCTGGTGTGTGTCTTTCTCCTTGGACAGATTTAGCTTTAACCGGTGAATCTTTATATCGCAACGCAAAAGTCGACCCTTTCCTGAAATATTATGACTTGGTATTTATGGCTGAATTGTATGTTGGAGATAATGATCCAAAAAACCCCTACATATCACCTTTATACGCAGATTTGCATAATTTACCGCCAATACTCATACATGTTGGAACTGCTGAAATAATTGAAGACGATTCTGTCAGGTTTGCAGAAAAGGCTAAGAAGATGGGAGTCGATGTTCAATTAGAGGTTTTCAAGGATATGATTCATACTTTCCAAGCTTTTAGTGCTTGGGCTCCGGAAGGTCAAGAGGGAATAGATAAAATCGGAGCATTCATTCAAGAAAAATTGAAATAATTCTTAAATTCTTTTTTAATTTGTAATTTTTGAGACTATAATTAGATTTCTTTGGGGTTTAGAATGAATCTCATTCTATCTTCTCCTAAATCTCCTATATGATCCGAATGAAAGTGTGTTAAGAATATCTCGTTTAAATGTGTTACGGGGAGTCTTAGTATATCAATATTACGATAACTACCAGGACCAATATCAATGAGCATAAATTCTCCACCAGCAATTACAGCGATACTTGAAGCAACTCGCTTTTCATTATTCATTGGTCCCCCTGATCCTATTAAAAAAACATGAAGCTTTTCGTTCCATAAGATTTTTTTCAGACTCATCACGAGATTTTACCTAAATTTTCTTATCTTCAATATCAATTCCTAGCTCACGTAATCTGTCTCTAATTTGATCGCTCATTTCGTATAATTTCTTTTCTCTCAATTGATCCCTTATTGTGGTGATCAATTCAATTAGGTCTTTAATCATTGTTTCTTGTTCGTCTGAGCCTTTATTATAACCTAAGATTTTACTTTCTATATCTGGAAAAACACCTAAAATAGTTTCCATGTTATCGATAAAGTTTATAAAAGATTTTTTAAATGACTCAGTTATCTCTTTTCCGTCTTGAAGGATGACTTTATTTATTTCTCGAAATAAGGTTAATATTTCAGCTATTGCAACTGGTGTATCAAAATCATCATCCATTGCTTTAATTATGTTTTTATATGCAAGCTCTATTCTGTGAATTAGATCATTCATTTCTTTAGTATTTGTCTTGATTTGAACGCTCTCATGGACCTTCTTAATAGTATTTAATAATTTATTGTATTCCTTTTTTGACTGTAGTAGGCTATCAGGAGAATAATTAATTGAACTTCGATAATGACTAGAAACTAAATACCACCGCACAACCATTGGATCATATTCTTTTAATATATCAGTTACCAAGAAGTAATTTTTTTGACTTTTTGACATTTTTTCATCATCAACATTTATAAATCCATTATGAATGAAATAATTTGAAAATGGCTTACCTGTATATGATTCTGATTGAGCTATCTCATTTGGGTGGTGTGGAAATTTAAGATCTTGACCGCCGCCATGAATGTCTATAGTCTCCCCCAAGAGATTTAATACCATTGCAGAACATTCAATATGCCATCCCGGTCTTCCTTTTCCCCAAGGGCTTTCCCAATATGGTTCTCCTTCTTTCATTTTTTTCCATAATGCAAAATCCTTAGGATTTCTTTTATCGTCTCCAAATTGAGTATCTTGATCAATTAATTTTGTCTCATTATCCATAGATTCAGTATCTTTAGCACGCTTGAAAAATGTATTATACTTTTCAAAAGTGTTAACTGAGAAATAAACGGATTCATTATTTTCATAAGCATTACCTTTTGAGATAAGTCCTTGTATGAAATCAATAATTTTTGGGATAAATTCAGTGGCTCTTGGATTCACCGTATCAGCTTCTATATTTAACGCTTTCATTATATGTTCATATTCCTCAATATAAAGCTCACTTATATCCTTAAAATTGACGTTCTTTTCATTCGCTCTGTCTATAATCTTATCATCTATATCTGTATAATTCTTAACCACGATTACATTATATCCCTTAAATTTGAGATATCGATGAATTAAATCAAATGTAACAGCTGATTTTGCATGACCGATATGTGCGGAATCATATACTGTGGGGCCACACACGTACATTTTAACTTCATT
>Ga0307426_1000420_pt1 | contig 29218 bp, 26 predicted proteins | sample SalMarWE160340MG_FD_202165 | JGI IMG/M metagenome (GOLD analysis project Ga0307426, IMG submission 202165) | Salt marsh sediment microbial communities from the Plum Island Ecosystem LTER, Massachusetts, United States - WE1603-40 | ecosystem: Environmental > Aquatic > Marine > Intertidal zone >...
TGCGCCGCAAGTGGCTGGGGCTGTCGATCACCCACGGCGACGGGCGCCGCGAGGAGTTCCAGGCCACCCCCGTCCAGGACTACGACGCACCCCCGAAGTAATCCCGAATTTGGGGCAATCCCCCCTCTCTTTGCTTTAATTTATTGGGCTTGCGCGCCACAAGGCTGCCAAGGATGGCGGCTAGCGTAACTTCCGGCATCGCCCCACTTGTGCATATTCGCCGGCCTCTTAAGGCTGCTGGGGCGGCACGGCTACGACGGGGGCGCGATGCGTTGTAGGATGGAGGCCTCCGCTGTAGGAACAAGAAACGCGCCTCGAGGCCGCGGGCTGGCGGCTGCCAGCCGGGGCCGCGAGTTCTGACGAGGTAAGGGGTTATGACCAAAGCGCAGTCTGCTGCCGAGCCCAGCATGGAGGACATCCTCGCGTCGATCCGCAAGATGATCTCGGAGGAGCGACTGGGGCCCCGTCCAATTCCCGATCAAATGGCGCGCACACCGTTCGCAGAGGCCGCGCCCGCAAAGCACACCGCGCGCTCCGACGCGGCGCCTGCCGCGTCCCCTGCAAAACCGGCGCCGGGGCTTGCGGGCCGCGACGTGCTGCCCGAGAAGCGGTCCGCGCCGGCCACCGAGCAGCAGTCGGAGCCCAGCTTCAGCAGCCTGTCGGATGCGCTCAAGGCCGCAACGGCCCCCTCCGAGCAGCACCGCACCTTGGACGAGAAGATCGCCGACATGCTCGACAAGGGGCCCGCCACCGGCCATCCCATGGCGCCGACGGATCCACTCGCCGTATTCGCAGCCGGCAAGACGGCGCGCGCCGTGCCGGTTCAGCCCGAGCCCGGCAGCACCGTCGGCCCGCCGGGAGCACGTGTGCCGGGACGCGGCAGCGATCCGGCATCGCCTGCGTCGACGAAAGGTGGCGACGCCGGTCCCGCGCGCGATGCGGGCCTGCGCGCTCCCGAGCGATCCTTCAACGGTGCGATGCCCTCACCAAGACGCGACGCCAAATCCTCCGACGCTGGCACCGTCGTGCCGCTGGGCGGCGAGGCGCCCACGGCGCGTCGCGACGCGCTGTCACCGCGCCCGGGCGCCGCTGCGCCTGCTGCCGGCAAGGCCGGGGAGCCAGCCAAAGCCGACGCCAACAAGCCTGAGGCGAAAACCGTGGTCTCCATTCCGACGCGGACGCCTGCTGCGTCGGGAATGGGTCAGGCGGCTTCCGCGCCCAAGGGCCCGATGATGAATGGCGCGACCGTTGCTCCGTTCGGCCCGCGGCCGTTGCCGGGCACCGCCCGGTCCGCACCCGACGCCGCCGGGGAGGAAAAGCGTTCGCCGTCGGATGAGCCTGCCGGCTCGTCCGGTCCGAGCCTGGAGGACATCGCCAAGGCGACGCGGCCGGACAGCGCGGCGCGGAGCGACGACGCGATGGGCAGCGCGCCGGCCAAAGGCGAGGCGCAGCGCACGACGCCCGGCAAAACGTCGGCATCGGTGTTCCCCGCCACGGCCAAGGGGCCCGGCTCACCGGAGAGCGGGCTCAGAGCGGCGATCGAGAAGGCCGCCGCGGCGCAGGCCGCGACCGCGGATCCGGCCAACCCCACGCGCGGGGGCGGACCGTCCGAAGCGCTGGTCGACGCCGTCGTCGATCTCGTGCACAGCGAGCCGTCGTCGCTGTCGGTGTTCACCTCCGGCTCCGCCTTCATCCACGGCGTCGGCGCAAACGACGCCGAGTCCGATAAGCCCAAGGAGGCACGCAAGCTCGACCGCGCCGCCGCCGAGCTGCTGCGTCCCATGCTGCGCCAATGGCTCGCCGACAATATGCCGCGCATCGTGGAGGAGGCCTTGCGCAGCGAGCTCGACAGCTCGCAAAGCCACGACAGGGGACCCGACGAGTCGTGACAGCTGCAACGCGGCCGCGACCTTCGACGGGTGCACGAGGTGCACGCCCCATGAGCGGGCGGCGCGCTGTCATCCATCACCGTTGACAGCCTAGGAAGGGAGAGCGTAGGACCGCTACCTTCCGCTCGCCCCCCGAGAAATCCGTTTCCATGCTCGACAAGACCTACCAGCCCGCCGAGATCGAGCCGCGTATCCATGCCGATTGGGAGCGGGGCGAGGCCTTCAAGGCCGGGCGGCCCGAGCGCTCCGACGCCGAGCCCTATTGCATCGTCATCCCGCCGCCCAACGTGACGGGCTCGCTGCACGTGGGGCACGCCCTCAACAACACGCTGCAGGACGTGCTGTGCCGGTTCGAGCGCATGCGCGGCAAGGACGTGCTGTGGCAGCCCGGAACCGATCACGCCGGCATCGCCACGCAGATGGTGGTCGAGCGCCAGATGATGGAGCGCCAGGAGCCGGACCGGCGCGCAATCGGCCGCGAGAAATTCGTCGAGAAGGTGTGGGCGTGGAAGGAGGAGAGCGGCAACACGATCCTCAACCAGCTCAAGCGCCTCGGCGCGTCGTGCGACTGGTCACGCGAGCGCTTCACCATGGACGAGGGCCTGTCGAAGGCCGTCGTCAAGGTGTTCGTCGATCTCTACAACGCAGGGCTGATCTACAAGGACAAGCGCCTGGTCAACTGGGACCCGAAGTTCCAGACGGCGATCTCAGACCTCGAGGTCGTGCAGGTGGAGTCGAAAGGCTCGTTCACTTGGACCTCGGGCGATGCCGAGACGCCGTTCGACGCCGCCGCGCTTAGCCAGGCTTTGAAGCGCGACCCGAGCGGGCACATGTACCACTTCCGCTATCCGCTTGTGCGCAAAGTGCCGGGCTACGACAAGGACCACATCGTCGTCGCCACGACGCGGCCCGAGACGATGCTGGGCGATTCAGGCGTCGCCGTGCACCCCAAAGACAAGCGCTATGCGGCGCTTATCAAGGCGGGAGCGAAAGTAAAGCTGCCGCTTGTGGGCCGCGAGATCGCAATCGTTGTCGACGAGTACTCCGATCCCGAGAAGGGCTCGGGCGCGGTGAAGATCACGCCGGCGCACGACTTCAATGATTTCGAGGTGGGCAAGAGCCACGACCTGGCGCAGATCAACGTGCTCGATGCGCACGCGCAGCTGAACGACGACGTGCCCGAAGCCTATCGCGGGCTCGACCGCTTCGAGGCGAGGAAGCGCATCGTCGCCGACATGGACGCGCTCGGGCTGTTGGAGAAGATCGAGCCGACCACGCACACGGTGCCGCACGGCGACCGCTCCAACGTCGTCATCGAGCCCTATCTCACCGACCAGTGGTACGTGAACGCCGCCGAGATGGCCAAGCCCGCGATCAAGGCGGTCGAGAACGGCGATATGGTGTTCGTGCCCAAGGCGTGGGAGAAGACCTACTTCGAGTGGATGCGCAACATCCAGCCCTGGTGCATCTCCAGGCAACTTTGGTGGGGGCACCAGATCCCGGCGTGGCAGGGGCCCGACGGCGAGGTGTTCGTCGCCGAGGACGAGGTGAAGGCCAAGGCGCTCGCCAAGAAGCACTACAAGAAGGACGTCGCGCTCAAACGCGACGAGGACGTACTCGACACTTGGTTCTCGTCGGCTTTGTGGGCCTTCTCCACGCTCGGCTGGCCCGACAAGACGCCGGAGCTTGCCCGCTACTACCCGACGGCCGTGCTCGTCACCGGCTTCGACATCATCTTCTTCTGGGTCGCGCGCATGATGATGATGGGCCTGCACTTCATGAAGGAGGTGCCGTTCCACACCGTCTACATCCACGCGCTGGTACGCGACGAGCGCGGGCAGAAGATGTCGAAGGCCAAGGGCAACGTCATGGACCCCTTGGGGCTCATCGACACCTATGGCGCCGACGCGCTGCGCTTCACGCTTGCCGCCATGGCGGCCCAGGGGCGCGACATCAAGCTGTCGGCGCAACGCGTCGAGGGCTACCGCAACTTCGCGACCAAGCTGTGGAACGCGGCGCGCTTTGCCGAGATGAACGAGTGCGTGCGCCAGCGCGACTTCGATCCCGCCTCCGTCAACGAGGCGCTCAACCGCTGGATCGCCGGCGAGACCGAGCGCGCCGCGCGCGCCGTGACCGAGGGCATCGAGGCCTACAAGTTCAACGAGGCGGCCGGCGCCATCTACGAGTTCGTGTGGGGCGTCTTCTGCGACTGGTACCTGGAGCTGATCAAGTCGATCCTCACCGGCGACGACGACGTGGCAAAGTCGGAGACGCGCGCCACCGTCGCCTGGGTGCTCGATCAGATCCTCAAGCTCCTGCACCCGTTCATGCCCTTCATCACCGAGGAGCTGTGGGCGCACATGGTTGAGCACGGCGTCAAACGCCAGAACCTGCTCGCGCTCAGCGAGTGGCCCGCCTTCGCCGGGCTCGCCGACGCGGCCGTCGACGAGGAGATCGGCTGGGTCGTGCGCATGATCAGCGAGATCCGCTCGGTCAGGACCGAGATGAACGTGCCCGTCGCCGCCAAGGTGCCGCTGTCGCTGCCGGGCGCCAACGCGGGCCTGCGCGAGCGCGCGCGCCGCCACGAGGAGACGATCAGCCGCTTAGCGCGCCTGGAAAGCATCTCCTTCCCCAAGACCGCGCCCAAGGGGGCGGCACTCATCGTCGTCGGCGAGACCACGGCGGCGCTGCCACTTGCGGGCGTGATCGACATGGGCGCGGAGATGAAGCGTCTCGTCCGCGAGATCGAGAAGGCGGAGAGCGACCTATCCAAGATGGACGCCAAGCTCTCCAACCCGCAGTTCCTCGAGAAAGCGAAGGAGGAGGCGGTGGAGGAGACGCGCGAGCGCAAGGCGGAGCTGGAAGGCACCATCAGGCGTCTCGGCGCCGCGGTAAAGCGGCTGGAGGCCGCCGGCTGAGCGCGGCGCCACGCGTCACCGCTGCGCTACCAGACCTCCGACTCCTCGGGAAACGTGTCGTCGGCCTGCACGATGTCGCCGACGTTGGCGACGAGCTTCACTTCCAGCGACACGAGCCGCCACTCCAAGCCCTGCAACTGCAGAAGCCCGATGTAGTGCCGCTTGGGGCTCTCGCGGTCCTCAGCCTCGATCTCGACCAGCGTCAGGCTCTTGAACACGCCGCGCTTGATGCACGACCACGTGCGTTGCACGCGCTGGGGCAGGTTGGCGAGCGTGGGCTCGGGCGCGACGTGGCCGCCGAGGCGGCGATAGGTGCGTCCGTAGCTGAACAGCCGCGGCAGGCCCTCGGGCGTGACGTAGCCGTCGACCATGCGGTCGATGGTGCGTTGCCCGAGGCGCAGCTTGATGCGTTGCCAGTAGCTCAGGCCGCCTTGCGCATCGGGATCGGGAATGCCTATCGCCATGGGGCCGATGGAGCGGCGCAGCGACTTGCGCACCAACGGCCATTCGACCTTTCCGGCAAGGTAGGCAGCGTTCCGCGTCTTGATGGCCTCGCCGATGCGGAACACGGTCACGAACGGAGAAGCCACATAGGCCGCCGCACCGACGGCCAATATAAGCAAAGTAAGGATAAACCGCTTCATCGTCTCTCGCGCACCCTCCGGGCCCCAGCCCTCATGGTTAACGCCACTTGAGGGGACCATGCGATTGGGGCCAAGTTCTGTTGCCCGAAGGGTTCGGTGCGGTGCGCCCGCTCCGGCGTGGCGCCTGATCCAAAAGGCGCCGCAAACAGCGCGGTCTTGCCCCAAGCCAGCCCTTCGCACGCCGCACTGGCGGGTTACTTGCTGAAGCTGAACAGGTTGGGATTGCGCGCGGCGAGTCATTGTTAACATGTGGCGAACAGGCCACGTATACCCGCCCTACTGCCTCTATTGGGCCACAAAGGCTCGGCAGCGTGCAATCCAAGAAAAGCGAGGGACGTACGCGGACGATGGCGCCTCCGTGCAAGGTCTCTTATTGAATTGAAAACGGCTCGGGCAGTTCGTGTGTGATGCGTGTGATGGCTATTGGCCGTCGCGTTCGACGCGCATCCCGGACTGGATGGAAGCAGCAAGACACGCCGTCAAGACACGCTGTAAGGAACAAAGATCGGCTATGGACGCCAAGACTTTCGACAAATCGAAGCTTCCCAGCCGGCACGTGACCGAGGGGCCGACGCGCGCGCCGCATCGCTCCTACTATCACGCCATGGGGCTCGAGGACGAGCACATCCATCGCCCCTTCATCGGCGTCGTCTCCTGCTGGAACGAGGCCGCGCCCTGCAACATCGCGCTCATGCGCCAGGCCCAGTCGGCCAAGACCGGCGTCGACGAGGCCGGCGGCACCCCGCGCGAGTTCTGCACCATCACCGTGACCGACGGCATCGCCATGGGCCACCAGGGCATGAAGTCGTCGCTGGTGTCGCGCGAGGTCATCGCCGATTCGATCGAGGTCACCGTGCGCGGGCACTGCTATGACGGGCTCGTCGGCATTGCCGGCTGCGACAAGTCGCTGCCCGGCATCATGATGGCCATGCTGCGCCTCAACGTGCCGTCGGTGTTCATGTACGGCGGCACCATTCTGCCCGGCAAGTTCAAGGGCCGCGACGTGACCGTCGTCGACGTGTTCGAAGGCGTCGGCCAGTTTTCGGCCGGCAAGATGTCGGCAGAGGACCTGTACGAGCTGGAGTGCGTCGCCTGTCCGTCCGCGGGCTCGTGCGGCGGCCAGTACACCGCCAACACCATGGCCTGCGTGTCGGAGGCGATCGGCCTGGCGCTGCCCGGCTCCGCCGGCGCACCCGCGCCTTACGAGAGCCGCGACGCTTACGCGCTCGAAAGCGGCAAGGCGGTCATGCGCCTGTTGTCCGACGGCATCCGCCCGCGCGACATCGCCACGCGCGAAGCGTTCGAGAACGCCGCGACCGTCGTTGCCGCGACCGGCGGCTCGACCAACGCCGCGCTGCATCTGCCCGCCATGGCGCACGAGGCCGGCATCGCCTTCGACCTGTTCGACGTGGCCGAGATCTTCAAGCGCACGCCCTACATCGCCGACCTGAAGCCCAGCGGAAAGTACGTGGCCAAGGACGTCTACGACATCGGCGGCGTGCCGCAGATCCTGAAGGCGCTGCTCGACGGCGGCCTGCTGCACGGCGACTGTCTCACCGTTACCGGCCGCACCATGCGCCAGAACATCGAGGGCGTAAAATTTAATAAAGATCAAAAGGTTGTGCGTCCGGTCTCGGATCCTATATCCCCGACGGGGGGCGTCGTTGGGCTCAAGGGCTCGCTCGCGCCCGAAGGCGCGATCGTGAAGGTCGCCGGCATGAAGAAGCTCACCTTCCGTGGCCCCGCCCGCATCTTCGATTGCGAGGAGGACGCCTTCCGCGCCGTGGAAGCGCGCGCCTACAAGGACGGCGACGTGATCGTCATCCGCTACGAGGGCCCCAAGGGCGGCCCCGGCATGCGCGAGATGCTGTCCACCACCGCTGCCCTCTATGGTCAGGGCGCGGGCGAGAAGGTGGCGCTCATCACCGACGGACGCTTCTCGGGCGGCACGCGCGGCTTTGCGATCGGGCACATCAGTCCGGAGGCGGCCGTCGGCGGCCCCATCGGGCTGCTCGAGGAAGGCGATATCATCAGCATCGACGCGGAAAAGGGCACGCTCGATGTCGAGGTGGACGCGGCCGAGCTTGCGGCCCGCGCCAAAACTTGGAAGGCCCCGCCTAATCCGTATCAAAGTGGAGCGTTGCGAAAATACGCCGAACTGGTTGGCCCTGCGCACAAAGGCGCAGTGACTCACGCCGGCGGCTCAGCAGAAGTGGTCTGTTATGCAGATATCTAATCGAGCAATCAGTGGGTTCGTTGCAGGCGTCCTGCTCTGCGTGGGTGCGATGAGTGCCATCGCCGCGCCGGCCAAGTACAGCTCTCCTCGAGACGCGCTCGAGCAGGGGATCGGCGCCTATAACGGCGGCTACTACGAGATCGCAATCCCGGCGCTCAATTACGCCGCGGAGGCGCACCTGTTCCTGGCGCCGTACTATCTGGCGCGCATCTACTCCGACAACAACGGCTCGCACACCGATCACGCCAAGGCCTACGAGCTCTATCTGAGGATGGCCGAGGAGCACACCGACGTCGACCCGGACGACGATCAGCGCGCGCCCTACGTCGCCAAGGCCATGACGCAGATCGCCGGCTACCTGCTGACCGGGCTGCCGGAGGTCGGTTTGAACGCGAACTCCAGGATCGCGGCGGAGTACCTGCGCGAGGCGGCGCAGTTCTTCCGCGACGAGGATGCCCAGTTCGAGCTCGCCAAGCTCTACCTGCGCGGCGAGGGCATCGAGAGCGACGTGCCCTACGCCAGGCACTGGCTGTCGGTGCTGAGCCAGAAGGGGCACGCCGGTGCGCAGGCCTTCCTCGCCGACCTGCTGTGGCGCGGCAAGTACATGGAGGCCGATCCCGTGCGCGCGCTCGCCCTCATCTCGGTCGCCGTGGTCAACGCGCCGCCGTATGAACGGGTGTGGATCGAGGACATCTACCAGAACATCTACTGCGGCACGGCGCACGGCATCCGCAAGCAGGCGACGGGCCTCGTCGCCGACTGGCGCACGCGCTACGGCCGCAAGCCCGACACGCGCGACACCACCGGGCTCGGCATGCTGAGCACGCAGGTGGAGCGCACCTGCCGCAACGGTGAGCATGTCCCCTTCGACATGGGCGTCATTGCCGCCGAGACGGCGGACCCCGAGCCCGTTCACGAGCGGCCCAAGTTCGGCAAGGGTCCCGCGGGCATCGGACTGCGCGACCTGGGCACCAACGTGTCGACGCCGGCCCGCTGACGGTCAAAGCTTGCCCGAGGGCCGTCCGCCAGCTTGAAGTAACCGCGGCCCCCTCAGTCCGCCGCGGCGAGCGGCTTTGCCACGTGCTCCAGCGGTTTTCGCTCCGCGGCCACGCTCCAGCGGGCGGCGATGGCCGCCGCGGCCACCATCAGCACCGCCCCGATCAGATAGCCCGCGAACACGCGCACGCGTGAGCCCGATTCGATCAGCGCGCCGAACAGCCATGGCCCGGCAACGCCGCCGACCCCGGTGCCGACCGCGTAGAAGAAGGCGATCGCGAGCGCGCGGATCTCCAGAGGGAACGTCTCGCTGACGGTGAGATACGCCGCGCTCGCCGCCGCGGAGGCAAAGAAGAAGATGACCATCCACGCGACCGTCAGGCTGGTCGCGGTGAAGACGTCCTGCGAGAAGAGATAGCCGGTCCCCGCCAGCAGCAGCCCCGACAGCGCGTAGGTCATGGTGATCATGGGGCGGCGGCCGAGCGTGTCGAACAGCCGGCCCAGCAGCAGCGGCCCAAGAAAGTTGCCCGCGGCGAAAGGCAGAATGTACCAGCCCACGTTGGCGGCCGGCACGTCATAGAAGTCGGTCAGCACCAGCGCGTAGGTGAAAAAGATGGCGTTGTAGAAGAACGCCTGCGACGCCATCAGGCTCAGGCCGACGAGCGTGCGCCGCGCTTGGGTGCGAAACAGCGTGGTGGCGACCTCGACGAGCGGCGTGTGCGTGCGCGCGGCGAGGCGTATCTTGGGGAAGGGTCCGTCCTTGAGCTTGTGGCCGTTGTTGCGCAAGCCCGCCTCGATATGGGTGACGATGGCATCCGCCTCGCGCGCGCGCCCGTGGATCACCAGCCAGCGCGGGCTTTCGGGGATCCACATCCGCATGAAGAAGATGACGACGCTCAAGGCGGCGCCGATGAGGAACGCCGCGCGCCAGCCCAGATCCTCGCCGAGCACTGCGGGGTCGAGCAGCACGATCGTGGCCGCCGCGCCAAGTGCGGCGCCGATCCAGAAGCTGCCGTTGATGACGAGGTCGGTCCAGCCGCGCACGCGCGCCGGCACTAGCTCCTGGATGGTGGAGTTGATGGCGGTGTACTCGCCGCCGATGCCGGCACCCGTCAGGAAGCGGAACAGCGCAAAGCTCCACAAGTTCCAGGAGAAGGCGGTCGCGGCGGTGGCGATCATGTAGACGGTGAGCGTGATGAAGAACAGCTTCTTGCGCCCCCAGCGGTCGGTGAGCCAGCCGAAGAGCACCGCGCCGATGACGGCGCCGGCCAGATAGGCGCTCGCGGCGAAACCGATCTCGGTGTTGGTGAAGCGCAGGACCGGGCTTTCCTTCAGCGCGCCGGCGACCGAGCCCGCCAGCGTCACCTCCAGGCCGTCGAGGATCCAGGTGATGCCGAGCGCGACGACGACGAGCGTGTGAAAGCGCCCCCAGGGCAGCCGGTCGAGGCGCGAGGGCAGGTCGGTCTCGACGATGGTGCCGGGTGCCTCCGAGTTGGCGCGCGCGATCATGGTTGCGCCTCGAGTTGCGCGCGCAGGCAATCGGCGGTTTCGGCGCCGAAGGCGACGAGCATGACGTCGAGGCCGGCCGCGGCTCCTTCAATTGCGCACACGTCGACGGCCTCGCGGGCTGCCTCGTCCAAGGGATAGCCGTAAATCCCGGTGCTGATCGCCGGGAAGGCGATCGAGCGGCAGCCGTTCTCTGCAGCGAGCCGGATCGATGACGAGTAGGCGGAGCGCAGTAGGCGCCTCGCCTCATCGGGTGCGTAGCTGGCGTACACGGGGCCGACGGCGTGGATGATGTGCCTGGCCGTGGCGATGGCAAAGGCCGGGGTGATGACGGCCGAGCCCGTGGGGCAGCGGCCGATGGCGCGGCACGCCGCGCTGAGCTCGTCGACGCCGGCGGCGCGAAAAATCGCACCGCACACGCCGCCGCCCATTTGCAGCTCGGCATTGGCGGCATTGACGATGGCGTCGGCTGCGACGCGGGTGATGTCGCCCTCGATCACGCGGACGTTCGCTGGGCTGGACTGGGGCATCTGCGGCAACGACCCTGCGCCCCGACAAGCGCCGTTGCGCGCTTATCCTAAAGGCGGCGCCGGCAGTCAGTCGGCGCCGGGCTCAACGCCGGCTCAGGTTGAGCGAGGCGGACGCACCGTCGCCCGCCAGACTGATGCTCTGGCTGCGGCCGTGCACGACGACGCGAATGGTGCCGCGGACGTTGTAGTCGATGTTGTGGAAGCTGCCGCGGTAACGGCCGGCAGTCACTTGATAGATGGTTGCCGTCTGCGAAGCCTTGCCCGATTTCGTGGCGCAGGTCGCGTGCACCTTGTAGCTCTTGGCCGAGGTGCGGCTGTAATTGGCACGGCAGCGCGCCTTCTCTTTGGCGCCGGTGGAGAAGGAGACCCATCCCCCGCCGCTCCATGCGCCCGACAGTCCGCCGCTGGGCTCGGCTTCGCCGGGCGCGAAGGCGCTCGATGCCACGAGGGCCGCTAGCGGCAGCACCGCCAAAGCGAGCATCCGCCTGCGCCATGCGATCGCGAATGCCGTCGAATGAATTTGCTGCAAGCGCTGTGTGTACATGACGAGACCTTTGAAGTGGCAATAACGGCCAAGCATCATATCGCGCAGACTACATGAGAACGCCGATCTGCACACTGCGTGAGAACACGGGGGGAGCCCCGCATGAGGCGCGACAATGGCCGATAATCGTAACGAGAGGCTGAATGGTCACCGTCGGCCTTACAACGCTTTGGCGCCGCGCACGGGCTGTCGCATTGAACCAGGATGGACAGCTGCTGGACGCGCTGCTGTTCCCTGGGGAACAGCCGCCAAGGTGGGTTTCCCGTAAACGCAGCTGTTGGGATTTGCCGCAAAGCCGCAAATGATTGCGGCGATGCACAATCGCAGACAGGACTTATAGGAGGCGGGGATGAAAAGCCCACCTTGCCTTGCTTTTGCCGGCCGTGTTGCAGTGCTCCTGGTGCCGCTCGTCGTCGCGACGCCGGTATATGCAGGAATGACTCAGGACCTTGCGAGTTGCACCGCCGCCGAGGGCCAAGGCTCTGCGGCGGCGTGCACGCGCGTGATGCGCAGCGGCCGCCTGCCGCGCGGGCAGTTCTACATCGGCCACTTCAATCGCGGCTCGTCCTATCGGCAGGCCGGCGATCTGACCAAGGCTCTTGCCGATTTCAACCAGGTTGTGGCGCTCAAGCCTCACTTTTCCAGGGGCTACCACATGCGCGCGCTCGTCCACTACGCGCTCGGCGACCGTAAGAAGGCGCTCAGCGACATCGATCGCGCGATCAAGCTCGATGCGAAGGACTGGTCCACCTACTTCAGCCGCGCCGCGCTGCTGCGCGCCGACGGCGACTTCGACGCCGCCTTGGCCGACTTGAGTGCCGCCCAGGATCTCAAGCCCAAGAAGCACGAGGTTCTCCTGCTGCGGGCGCTGATCAAGGCGGACAAGGGCGACTACGGCGCCGCACGGGCCGACGTCAACAAAGTGATTGCCGAGGGCAGCGTCACGGCGGCGGGCTACTACGCACGCGCGGCGATCGCCTACCAGGAGAGGCGTTTCGATGCGGCGACAGCCGACCTCGATAGGGCTCTGGCGCGGCAGGCGGACCTTGCCGCAGCCCACATGCTGTGGGGGCGCGTCCTGGAGGCGCGCGCCGACACGGCGGCGGCCAAGAAGCACTATCGCCAGGCGCTGGCCGCTCCCTCGACCAATTTCGACGGCCTCTTTGCGCACAAGACGGCGCGCGCGCGGCTCGATGCTTTGGGGGCCGGCGCCAGTGCCAACGTTGCGCTCAACAACGGGAGCACGCCCAGCGTCGGCTGCAAGCGGTTCCTGCCGGCGACGGGCACCATCATCACCGCCGACTGCGACGAGTGAGATCAAAGGTCGAGGTCGATCCACACGGGCACGTGGTCGGACGGCTTCTCCCAGCCGCGCGCGAAACGGTCGACGCCGGCCGCGGTGAGGCGGTCGGCCGCCTGCGGCGACAGCAGCAGGTGATCGATGCGGATGCCGTCGTCCTTCTGGAAGGCGCCGGCCTGATAGTCCCAGAAGGTGTAGACGCCGGGCTCCGGGTGGCACAAGCGCACCGCGTCGGTCAGACCCTCGTTCAAAAGGCAGCGGAAGGCGGCGCGGCTTTCGGGCTGGAAGAGCGCGTCCTGGGTCCACATTTCCGGGCGCTTGGCGTCCTCGGGCTCGGGGATCACGTTGTAGTCGCCGGCCAGCACCAGCGGCATCTCGTCTGAGAGCAGCGCGCGCACGTGGCCGTCGAGCCTGTGCATCCACGCGAGCTTGTAGGCGAACTTGTCGGAGCCGATGGGGTTGCCGTTGGGAAGGTAGATGGAGGCGACCTTCAGGGCGCCCCTCGGCGTCGAGACGGTCGCCTCGATATAGCGCGCCTGCTCGTCGCTCTTGTCGCCGGGGAGCTGCCTCGTCACCTCGTCGAAGGGCAGCTTGGAGAGGAGGGCGACGCCGTTGAAGCCCTTCTGGCCGTGGGTCGTGACGTTATAGCCGAGCTCCTCGAAGGGGGCTGCCGGAAAGCCTTCGTCGACGCTCTTGATCTCCTGCAGGCAGATGATGTCGGGGTTCTCCTGGCGCAGGTAGGTCAGCGCGGAGTCGAGCCGCGCCTTGACGCCGTTGATGTTCCAGGTCGCGATTCTCATGGGGCACATCGCCGGCCAGCTGCTGAGCGCGAGAGGTAAGCGAGAATCGCGTGCGTGGCCAGCGCGTGCCAGCGCTATCAAACCCCCGAGGGTTTGGCACGGCCTTGCAGGCGGTCCCGTTGTACAAAAACCACACGCAGCTGAGTTTCTACGAATGCCATGGGACCAACCCTTGCTACAAAACACTCGATTTCCGGTACTGTGAACTTCTTGTGGAAAAAAAATTTAGAGTGTTGCGTACGGGGTTGAATATGTTCAAGCGCTTTGCGCTTTCGGGGAGCGCCGCCGCATGCTGTATCGCCGGCTGCGCCGTCCTTCCAGAGTACCGGGAAACGGCGCCGCAGACAGCGGATGTTATCCGCCACATCAAATGCGAGCTACTCGACGCGGCCTATGGCTTGCCGGAAAACGAATGGGTTCGAGATTGGACGGCGGGGCTCATCTTTACGTTCAAGGTGGACCATACTGGAGGCTTGGAGTCGGATCTCGCCAGTTGGAGATTTCCGTTAAATGGTGGAGCGAATTTCACCATTAGCATGACCGGAGGATTTAGCGGGCAGGGCACCCGTACGGAGGTCATCAACTTCAAAGTGGCCATGAAGAACCTTGTTAATGACGTCAATAAAGGCAACTTTGAATGCTATCCTGACGATAGGAATCCGAATCGGTTCGCCCGTTTGGGAGGGCGGCTGGGCATTGCCGATCTCTTCGCGCGCGCGCGCCATACCATGGACGACGCCCACGTTCCCGAGGAGCTCATGTCGCAGCTGAGCTACAACATCGATTACATCATAAAGCTGGGTGGGACCGCGCAGCCCAGGTTCAATCTCGTGCCCATCGGCAAAGAGAAGGTCTTTACAGGAAGCCTCAAGTGGACGGGCATGCGCAGCGATACGCAATCACTCAAAATCACGTTGACGCCGCCTCCTAAGAAGAAGGGGTGTTCCGTCGTGGCGCTGGATGGAAGCGAGTTTAAGGATTGCCCGTTAGTCTTCGCTGCCTTTCCACTGCCTGTAAAACCGGCCTGCTCAATCCTAGGAGAAGACGCGTGCACTAGCGAAAGCACGCGCTGTAAATGGACTCCAAGAACAGGGACTGCAACTACAGGCAGATGCACGGTAGTGCCCGTGCAATGCGCAAGCCTGACAACGGCCAAGGAATGCGGTGCCGAAGAAGACCGCTGCCAATGGAATCAAAGTACCGGCAAGTGCACGTCAAAGCCTCCCATCGCGTCGTATTTCCCCACCCTAGAAGAGGTTCCGCCTCCCATAACGGAGGGGCCCTCGGAAGAGGAAGTGCGGAGAAATGATGCCGCGCAGGTTCAGAACCTCATTCTGGAGAGTGGTCTTCTAGAACCGTGAGGCTTGCTCGCTAACGGGCGGGCGCACTCTGCAGAATGTTGAGCAGCTGGGCCCTCTCGTTGCGCTCCCACTCCTCGTCGCTGATGCCGCTAGGCTCGGCCGGCGCCTTGGCCTTTTTCGCGGGGCATTTGGATGTCGCGTGCTCTTTTCCGTCCCGCTTAGCCTTGCAGGCTTCCGAGGCATCCGCAGCGGCCAAACCGAAGATGAGTACAAATAGAAGAACAAAATTTCTCATGACTGCCTCCCGCAACGGCATATAGGCACCTGTTGGGTCAAATTCCAGGCGCACGGCACGCTCGAGGCTCGGGTGATCGCGCCACTTTGCGCGCGCCGCGTCTCAGCGAAATGCTCCCGCCGCAGCCGCACGAGGTAGACGCCCGCGGATCGTCGACGCGCGAAGACGCGACGATCCACCGACGCCCGAGCAGGCGCCGCGCGAGCGTCGAAGGAGCAAGTTGCTACGTGCCGTCTAGCTCGCGCTGGGCTTGTGGCAGGCCGTTACCACCGCCGCCCCAGGTCCGGGCGATAGCGTCGTGCATCGACGCAACACTGGCCGTCCCAGTAGTGGTACTCGCCGCAGCTCGTAGGCCGCGACGGCCGCCAAACGTAGTCTTGGGGCTCGTAGTAACCCGACCCTGACGGCCAGTCCCCGTAGTAGCCGGGAGTGTCGTACTCCGACGGCCAATAGAAATAGTCCTCACTGTAGTAAGGAGAGTGGCGGTATCCCACTGGAATAGCGTTATTTTGTACGTGCGGTGCCGTCATGCCGATGCCCGGCAGAGTGGCGGCTGCTGCAGCGCCGGAACCCACATACAGGCTCGCGGCGACACAAGCCGCAAGCGCGTAGAACCACTTTCGCGACCCATAACTCATGTCAAACTCCTAGGCGTCCCCCAATTCGCGATCAGCAATCTTATCATTAATCGGCACGACGGGCTCGTGAAATCCGGCACTTATTCCCGCCTCGCGCGATCGACTTGGCACGCGGCGGCGAGGACTGGCGTGGCTCAGGAGTGCTCACAGGGCGCCAAACGCGCTCAGAGCGAAAAGCTCGTCCCGCAGCCGCGAAAGGCCGCCGCCCGCGGGTTGTTGATCTCGCAGCCAGCGAGCCCAGCGAGATCGCCAAGCCAGGCGCACGGTCAGTAAGGAGGCGGCTTCTTCGCGCGCTGGGCCTTGGCCGCTTGCGTCCACCAGGAGAGATCATCGGCGAAGCGAGCAAACGCGCGCCCGAGCCCCTCGCCGAGCGGGCCGATCGGATTGCGATCGGCATCGAGCGCATCGGCGATGGGGCCCACGGCGAGCGTCGAGGAAATGACCACCATGCCCATCTCCGACAAGGTCCCGTGCCAGGCGATGTTGGCCCTCGCTCCGGCGATCCTGCCGGCCGAGTAGCTGACAATTCCGGTCGGGCGCCAGAACCATTCCTCGAGAAAGTGATCGGTGAGGTTCTTGAGGCCGGGCTGCATGCCCCAATTGTACTCGCCCGTCACGAACACGAAGGCGTCGGCCGCTTTGATCTTGGCCGCGAGCGTTTCCATGGCCGGCGGCGCCGTGCCCGGCGCGTGCTCCTTGTACATGCGGTCGAGCATCGGCAGGCCGACGGCCTTTGCGTCGATCAGCTCCACATCCGCGCCGCGGGCCTTCAGTCCGGAGACGAGGAAGCTCGCCAGCCGGATTCCCATGCGGTCCGAGCGATAGGATCCGTAAAGCACAAGAATGCGATCCGCCATGCGATCACCTCTTCGTTCCAGCCAAGACTTCGGGGAACGAAGTCTGCCTCGATTGCGCATCCTTGCGCAATCCGAGGAGCGAGATCGGATGGAGCAACAGGGTGAAACCGGCGTGAAGGCGTCAGAGCGAAAAGCTCGTGCCGCAGCCGCACGAGGCCGTCGCCTGCGGGTTGTTGACCTTGAACGCCGCGCCGATGAGATCCTCGACAAAGTCGATCTCGGAGCCGGCAAGGTAGTCGAGCGAAACCTTGTCGATGAGCACCGTAGCGCCGGCGCGCTGCAAGACGAGGTCGTCGGGCTGTGCTTCCGGCACCAGATCGAACTTGTACTGGAAGCCCGAGCAGCCGCCCCCTTCCACGCTGACGCGCAGGGCACGGTTCGCCGTCTCGCCGGCGATGATCTCGGCGATGCGCTTGGCGGCGCGCTCGGTCACGACAACGGGTTCGCTCATGAGATCTCCGGGCCTCGACTTTCAGGTGGCGCCCTTGCAGGGTGGCGGTCGCTCACTTTAAGGAAGATAAGCGCAAGCCGGCCCAAATCAAAGCCCGTGCAATGCCCAAGAATGAGCCAACCACCCCATTAAGCGCGGCGTCGGGAAACATGGCGCCGGTCGAAGATGACTATGGCGCGGGCCTGCAGGCCGGCGCCCGCGCGCCTGGCCCCTATGCGGCGAGCGCGATCCCAAGCCGCGGGCGCGTGCACGCCGAGCCCGAGTGCCTAACCCGCAGCCCCTTCCAGCGCGACCGCGACCGCATCCTGCATGCGACGGCCTTCCGCCGTCTTACCTACAAGACGCAGGTCTTCGTCTTCCACGAGGGCGACCACTACCGCACGCGCCTCACGCACTCGCTGGAGGTGGCGCAGATCACGCGCACCGTCGCGCGCCAGCTGCGGCTCGACGAGGACCTCGCCGAGGCGATCGCTCTTGCCCACGATCTCGGCCACCCGCCGTTCGGCCACGCCGGCGAGCGTGCGCTCGATGCGGCGATGGCCGCGTTCGGCGGCTTCGATCACAACGCCCAGAGCCTGCGCGTGGTCACCACGCTGGAGCGCAAGTATGCGGCCTTCGACGGCATCAACCTCACCTGGGAGACGCTGGAAGGGCTCGCCAAGCACAACGGGCCGATCAAGGAGCAAAGCGCGAGCGCGGTCGCCAAGGTCGCGCGCAGCCTCGAGCAATGGCATAGCCTCGATCTTGCGACGTGGGCCTCGGCGGAGGCGCAGGTCGCAGCGCTCGCCGACGACATCGCCTACGTCTCGCACGACATCGACGACGGCTTGCGGGCGGGTCTCATCACGCTCGATGATCTGCAGGAGCAGCCGCTCGCCGGCCCGGCGGCGCGCGCGGCGCCCGAGCCGGTCGGCGCCGATCCCGAGGGCCGCAGCGTGCACGAGCTCACGCGGCGCATGATCACCGTGATGGTCGCCGACCTCGTGGCGGCGACGCGGGCGCGGCTCAGGGCGTTGCGCCCGTCTTCGCCCGACGACATCCGCCGCGCGCCGGACGCGACGGCAGCCTTCTCCTCCGCCATGGCGAAGGACATTGCGCTCCTCAAGGGCTTCCTGTTCCAGCGCGTCTACCGCCACCCCCGCGTCAACCGCATCATGGCGGATGCGGAGCGCATCGTGCGCGATCTCTTTGCGCGCTATCTGGCCGACGCCGCTGCCATGCCCGAGGCGTGGCACGCCGCGTCAGCGGGTCTCGACGAGCGCCGGCGTGCCCGCCTCATCGCCGACTTCGTCGCCGGCATGACCGACCGTTTCGCCTTGGGCGAGCACCGGCGATTGTTTGACGCCACACCCGATTTACGTTAGCCGCTCTCTGGGCGTTAAGTCGTGAATTCGTGAGCTGGTGAAGTCGAGAAGCCGGCGTCACGATTTCACGGCTTCACCATTTCACGAGCTCGCGAAGGATTACCGATGGACGTGTTCGCGCACGTTGAGGATCGCGTTGCGGCGGCGCTCAAGGCGCTGAAGGGCGAAGGTGCGCTTCCCGCCGATCTCGATATTGACCGCATCGAGGTCGAGACCCCGCGCGATCCCACGCACGGCGATCTGTCCACCAATGCGGCGCTGGTGCTGGCGAAAGGCGCGCGCATGAAGCCGCGCGACATCGCCGAGCTTCTCAAGGGCAAGCTCGATGGCGATGCCGACATCACCGGGGTGGCGGTCGCGGGGCCGGGCTTTCTGAACCTCACCTTCGCACCCGCATTCTGGCAGGGCCTCGTCCGCACCGTCCTCAAGGAGGGCGCCGATTTTGCGCGCTGCGATCTCGGCAAGGGCGCAACCGTCAACGTCGAGTACGTCTCCACCAATCCAACGGGCCCCATCCACGTCGGCCATGGCCGCATCGCGGTGTTCGGGGACGCGCTCTGCAACCTGTTGGCGTTCGCCGGCTACAAGGTCACGCGCGAGTACTACGTCAACGATGCGGGCGGCCAGGTCGACATCCTCGCCCGCTCGGTATTCCTGCGCTATCGCGAGGCGCTGGGCGAGGACATCGGCGAGATCCCGCAGGGCCTCTATCCCGGCGACTACCTCAAGCCGGTCGGAAAGGCGCTGGCCAAGAAGCATGGCCGGGAGCTCAGCGAGATGTCCGAGGCGGAATGGCTTCCGATCGTGCGCAAGGCAGCCATCAAGCCGATGCTTGCCATGATCAAGAAGGATCTGGCCGCGGTTAACATCAAGCATGACGTGTTCTTTTCGGAAGCCTCGCTGACCTCGGGCAGGACGGACAAGATCAAGACGGCGATCGAGGCCTTGCGCAAAAAAGGGCTGATCTACGAGGGGCGGCTGGCGCGGCCCAAGGGTCACGACGACGATGGGTGGGAGGACCGCGAGCAGACGCTCTTCAAGTCGACCGAGTTCGGCGACGACGTCGACCGCGCGCTCATGAAGTCGGACGGCAGCTACACCTACTTCGCCGGCGACGTCGCCTACCATTACGACAAGCTGCAGCGCGGCTTCGACCGCTACCGCAACGTGTTCGGCGCCGACCACATCGGCTACATCTCGCGCATCAAGGCCGCGGTTGCCGCGCTCTCCGACAACAAGGCCGACTTCGCCATCCTGATATGCCAGTTGGTGAAGGTCTTGCGCGCGGGTGAGCCCGTGCGCATGTCCAAGCGCGCCGGCACCTTCGTGACGCTGCGCGAGGTGGTCGAGGAGGTCGGGCGCGATCCCGTCCGCTTCACGATGCTGATGCGCAAGAACGATGCGCCGCTCGACTTCGATCTGGCCAAGGTGGTCGAGCAGTCGAAGGACAACCCGGTCTTTTATGTTCAGTATGCGCACGCACGCGCGGGCTCCGTCTTCCGTAATGCCCAGGAGGTGTTTCCAGAGCTCGGCAGGGACAGCGGCAAGGTGCGCCAGGCCGACCTTTCACAGCTGACCGACGCCGGCGAGCTGGACCTGATCAAGCGGCTTGCCTCATTTCCGCGCCTCGCCGCCGGGGCGGCGCGGGCGGAGGAGCCGCATCGGGTCGCCTTTTATCTCTATGATCTTGCCTCCGCGCTCCACGGCCAGTGGACCCGAGGCAATGATTCGCCACATTTGAGATTTATCCAGCCAAAAGACGGGGTTGTAACCGCGGCGCGTCTTGCACTCATTGCCGCCACCCAGCAGGTGATATCCTCGGGACTTTCAATTCTCGGCGTCGAGGCGCCGGAATCAATGCGCTAGACTCTTGATTCGTCAGGATCGGGTCTGCAACAGTGCTTCCAGGGGTTATACGACAATGGCACGCTCCCACGCTGCGGTGACGAACAACAGGTGGCCCGGACAGCGCCACCCAGCAGATGCGGACCCACGCAATGGACGCGCTGCGCCGCAGGGTCAGCAGCCCGCTCAGCCGGGGGGCTATCCCCAGAATGGCTATCCGGACCCGCAAGGTGCCGCCCCCGCCTACGATCCACAGCTGGGCTACCACTATCCACAGCAGGGAGCGCCCGGCCAGCGTCAGGCTTTGAGCAGCCTGGAGCGCCCGGCCTCCGACTACGCGCAACCAGGCTACGGGCAGCAGGGTCAGCCATCCTATGGGGAAGGCCAGCAGCCGGCACAACCCTACGGCTATGGCCAGCAGCCGGGTGCGCCCTATCCCGGCGCCCGTCAGCCGGCGCCCGGCTACGATCAGTGGGCCGCGCCCGCGCAGGATCCGCGCGGCTACGATCTCGGCAACTACCTGCCGTCGGGCGGCCAGCCGGGCGGTCACGTCGACCCGCTGCAACAGGCCGACTGGGCGATCCCCGGCCACGCAGGCTACGGCGACGTCGGCGCGGCGGAAGCCTACCAGAATGGCCAGATGGGCTACGACCAGGGTCACTCAGGCGCGCTCGAGCAAGCCTACTCGCACGAGGACGGCGGCGAGTACGAGGCCGAGGAGCCGCGCCGCAGCAGCTGGCTGTTGCGCATCGCCGGCGCCATCGTGGTCGCAGTTGGTCTCGGCTACGGCCTCGCGCAGGGCTACAAGCTCATGACGGCCTCGGCGCCCCAAGGCGCCACCCCGGTGGTCCGCGGCGAGGGCGCCCCCACCAGGACCCTACCCGAGGATCCGGGTGGGCGGCAGTTCTCGCATACCGACAGCAAGGTCATGGGCCGGCTGGCCGATGGATCCGCCAGCGACAGCGATACCGGCAGCTTGACGGGCTCCGACACCGACGCCAGTGGCACGCGTCGCGTGAGGCCCCTGGTCGTGCGCCGCGATGGAACCATCGTGCCTCCTGATGCACCGGCCGAGCCGGCCGCGCCGGAGGCATCGGTCGCCGTTCCGGGCGTCACCGTCGTCGACGGCTTCGGCGGCCGTTACCCTGGCGCCGTGACGACGACCGCGACACCGACCCCGGCCGCGGAGACTCCGCAGCCTCCCACGGCGGCCCGCAAGCCGGTCGTGGTGAAGCCGCCGGAGTCGAGCGCGCCCCCGCAGGTGATCGCCAAGGCGACTCCGGCCGAGACGCCGCCGGCCGCGGAAGAGCCGGCGCCCAAGAGCGCGGAGCCGAGCGCGCCGCCTGCCGCATCGAGCGGGGCAAACGGCTATGTCGTGGTGCTCGCCTCGGTCCCGGCCTCCGATCAGAGCCGGCTCGCCGCCTTGAAGAAGTTTGCCGACATGCAGCAGCAGTTCGGCACGGTGCTGCAGGACAAGACGCCGGACGTCAAGGAAGCCAACCTGGGTGCCAAGGGCGTCTATCACCGGCTTCTCGTCGGCCCGCCCAGCTCGCGCGCGCAGGCAAGCGCGCTGTGCCGCGACCTCAAGGCGGCCGGCTACAAGGACTGCTGGGTGACGGCATACTGAGGCAGTCGTCCGCTGTCTTTGCCGCCATCGCGCAGGCGGGATGCGCCGGCAGCTCCCTTTCCCACATCGCCATAGCAGCGGGGACGCCATGCGCACCGCTCTGATAACGGGCGTCGCGGGGCACGCTCTGACGCCGCGCGAAACGGCCTTTCTCAAGGAGACGCGCCCGGCCGGCGTCATTCTGTTTGCGCGCAACCTGGAAAGTCACGCGCAGATCCGCGCCCTCGTTGCTGCCGCGTGCGCGGCCGTGGGCACAAACGAGCTTTTGGTGCTGATCGATCAGGAGGGCGGGCGCGTGCAGCGGCTGCGCCCCCCGCTCGGCCGGGCCCTGCCCCCGGCCGCCGCGTACGGCCAGCTCTATGAGCGCGACCCCGATGCGGCCGCCGACGCCGCCTTTGCGGTCGCGCGACTGCTCGCTGCGGATCTGGCGGCGCTCGGCATCAACACCAACTGCGCGCCCGTGGCCGACGTGCCCGTCGCCGGCTCGCACCAGATCATCGGCGATCGCGCCTATGGCAACAGCCCCGAGCAGGTGGCGCGGCTCGCCCGTGCCGTCGCGGAAGGGCTGATGGCGGGCGGCGTTCTGCCCGTCGTCAAGCACATCCCCGGCCACGGCCGCGCGACCAAGGACAGCCATCTTGCGCTTCCCGTCGTCTCCGAGCCGCGCGCTGCGCTGTCTGCGACGGACTTTGCCCCCTTCAAGGCGCTGAGCGGCCTGCCGGCCGCCATGACGGCGCACGTCGTCTTCACCGCGATCGACGCGGAGGCGCCTGCGAGCACGTCGGCCATCGTCACGCGCGACATCATTCGCGGCGAGATCGGTTTCGACGGGCTCTTGATGAGCGATGATCTTTCGATGCAGGCGCTGTCGGGGGCGATGCGCGAAAGGGCCGAGCGCGTGATCGCCGCAGGCTCCGACCTGGTGCTCCATTGCAATGGCCACATGGACGAAATGCAAGCGGTCGCGGCCGGGACGCCACAATTGCAGGGCCGGGCGCTGGAGCGCTTCCAGCAGGCGCTCGGCGTGATTAACCGCCGTAAACCCTTCGATGCGGCCGCGTCCGAGGCGCAACTGGCGCACATGCTCGCACTTGCGGCGGGCGGTGCTGAATCAGTGTAAACTCAACACCATATGAAAGGAGGATCGAGCGCCACTTTGCTAGAGGGCGGCGAGAGGACTGCCATGAGCGAGGAAGCAGACCAGGACAATGCGGCGCAGGCGGCGTGGGATGAGCCCGTCGTCGACAGCCCGCTTGATTCGGAGGACGCGCTCATCGTCGATGTGGCCGGCTACGAGGGGCCGCTCGACCTGCTGCTGGCGCTCGCGCGCACGCAGAAAGTGGACATCTCCAAGATCTCGGTGCTGGCGCTCGCCGACCAGTACCTCGTGTTCATCGCCGAGGCGCAGAAGGTGCGACTGGAGCTTGCCGCCGACTATCTGGTGATGGCGGCGTGGCTGGCCTTTCTCAAATCGCGCCTGTTGCTGCCGCGCGAGGAGACACAGGAGGGCGAGGTGAGCGCCGAGGAGATGGCGCGCCGCCTGTCGTTCCGGCTCATGCGGCTGGATGCCATGCGCGACGCTGCCGCTCAGCTCATGAACCGCATGCGGCTGGGGCGCGACGTTTTTCAGCGCGGCATGCCGGAAGGGATGCGGACCATTCGCGAGACCGCGCATACGGCCACGATTTACGACCTGCTGCACGCCTACGCCGACCAGCGCCGCCGCACCATCAAGGTCGGGCACGTGATCAAGGCGCGGCCCGTCTGGTCGATCCAGGATGCGCGCGATCGTCTGGAGCGCCTCCTGGGCGACGTCAATTCGCGCGCGGACTGGGTGGCGTTCGAGCACTTTTTGGGACAGATTCTCGTTCCCGTCGCGGCCGAGGACGGCAAGACGGTGGTGGCGAGCTCGTTCGGCGCCACGCTCGAGATGGCGCGTGAGGGCCGCGTCGAGCTACGCCAGGATGGGCCTTTCGCCCCGATCTTCATGCGACCGTGCGGCGCCGCTGCCGAGTGGCAGCGCGTCGTTTAGCGTTTCACACAAGTCGCGTCAGCAAAGCCAATGACGAGAGAAAAGCGCATGGAGCCGCCCCGCCTGAGCCTGGTGACGCCGAGCCAGGACGTCAACGACAACGCACCCTCCGAGGAGGCGGGCGGCGAGGAGGCGCGCGTCCCGCGCAGCAACGTTTCAGCGCTTCCCTTCGCCGATCACCGCGAGAAGCTCAGGGTGCTGGAGGCGCTGCTGTTTGCCGCCGCCGAGCCGCTCGACGAGGCAAAGCTCAAGAGCCATCTGGCCGAGGACGAGGACATCAGCGGCCTGTTGGAAGAGCTGCGCGCCTTCTATGCCGGCCGCGGCGTCAACCTCGTGCACGTTGCCGGCAAATGGTCCTTCCGCACGGCGGAGGATCTCGCCTACCTCCTGGAGCGCTACGCGGTGCACGAGCGGCGCCTGTCGAAGGCGGCGTTGGAGACGCTTGCCATCATCGCCTACCACCAGCCGGTGACGCGGGCGGAGATCGAGGAGGTGCGCGGCGTCACGACCTCGGCCGGCACCATCGACATCCTGCTCGAGACCGGCTGGATCCGCCTGCGCGGCCGCCGGCGCGCGCCCGGCCGGCCGGTCACCTACGGCACCACGGATAGCTTCCTCAGCCACTTCGGTCTGGAGAGCATCAGGGACCTGCCGGGCCTCAACGAGCTCAGGGCCTCAGGCCTGCTCGACGGCAACCTGCCGCCCGACTTCTCCGTGCCCGAGCCCAGCGACATCGCGGCGCTGATGCCCGACGAGGTCCCCCTCGATGCCATCGAGGAGGAGGAGGAGGCCGAAGAGGAGGAGGCCGACGAGGCCGAGGATGAGACGGGTGAGACCATCACGCCCTTGCCCGGCGGCGATGAGACCGATAAGTCCTGAAGCGGGGGCTCACACCTCTGATTAAGGTGCCCGCTCGTTTGAAGTCCTGGTTTCCCAGCAGATCGATCCTCGCCAAGCCGTCGAACGGCTCGGGCTCTCCGCGCGGCCGCGCCGCGGCGACGTTCGCCGCCCGCCTCACGTTCGAGGGCGTGGAGCGCCGCTACGGTGAGACGATGGCGCTCGACGGCGTCGATCTCGACGTCGCACCGGGCGAGGTCGTGTGCCTCCTGGGCCCGTCTGGCTGCGGCAAGACCACGCTGTTGCGCGTCGCAGCCGGCATCGAGAAGCCGTCCGCCGGCCGCGTGCTCATCAACGACCGCGAGGTCGCCGGCCCGAGCCGTTTCGTGGCGCCGGAGCACCGCGGGGTCGGTCTGATGTTCCAGGACTTCGCCCTCTTTCCCCACCTCACCATCCTCGGCAACGTCGCCTTCGGCCTTAAGGGTCTTCCCTCCGCGGAGGCGCGCCGCGAGGCGCTCGCCACCCTGCAGCGAGTCGGGCTGAAGCAGATGGCCGACGACTATCCGCACATCCTGTCGGGCGGCCAGCAACAGCGGGTGGCGCTGGCGCGCGCCATCGTGCCGCGTCCCGCCGTCATGCTCATGGACGAGCCGTTCTCCGGTCTCGACGTGCAGCTGCGCGAGGCCATGCAGGAGGAGACGCTGTCGCTGTTGCGCGAGACGCGCGCCACCTCGGTCATCGTCACGCACCATCCCGAGGAGGCCATGCGCATCGGCAACCGCATCGCGGTGATGCGCGCCGGCCGGGTCGTGCAGGCGGGCAACGCCGAGGCGCTCTACCATCATCCCGCCGACCTGTTCGTCGCGCGGCTGTTCTCCGAGATCAACGAGATCACTTACCGCGTTCACGGCGGGCACATCGCCACCCCGATCGGCGCCCTGCCCGCGCCGGGGCTTGGCGAAGGGCAAGGCGTCACCGTGTGCCTGCGCGAGCGCGGCATCACGCTGACGTCGCAGGGCGCAGGCCTCGCCGGGCGCGTGCTCGACGTGAAGTTTTTGGGCGACGTGGCGCGGCTGGAGGTGGGGGTCGAAGGCTTCGACAAGCCGCTCAAGGTCAGGGTGCGCGAGATGGAAGGCTGGGCGCGCGGGGCCGAGGTCAAGGTCGCGATCGATCCCGGCCGGGTGCTGGTATTTGCCGAAGAAAGTCAAGAATGTGAAGACTTCGTAAGGAGTTAGCTTTATACCCGGACGGCCGTGCCCTTGCGGGGGTCTACGCTTTCTGCGATAGGTTGATTGAATCTGAAAAGGGATCTGAGGAGCAGTCGACAATGGGCCTGAGCGGCTGGCATTTGCTCATCCTGGCGCTTGTCGCGCTGCTCATCTTTGGCGGCAGCGGCCGGATATCCTCCATCATGGGCGACGTGGCCAAGGGCATTAAGAGCTTCCGCAAGGGCTTGTCCGAAAGCGACGAGGAGGAGAAGCCCGAGGCGCCCAAAGCGATCGACAACACGGGCGCGAAGACGTCGGAGCGGGACAAGAGCAAGACGGGCTGACGTCGCGGCGCCCGCGAACGCGGGCATGCATGCCGCAACGGCCCCGGCGCTCCCCTTGAACACGCCGGCCGCATCGCCAATTGGAACGGCGTATGTTCGACATCACGTCCAGCAAGCTTCTGATTCTGGCCATTCTGGCCCTCCTCGTGGTTGGGCCCAAGGACCTGCCGCTGTTGCTGCGCACGGTCGGCAAGTACCTCGGCATCATCCGCCGCCAGGCCGCCGAGTTCCGCGCCCAGCTCGACGAGGCCCTGCGCGAGTCCGAGCTCGATCAGCTCAAGAAGGACTTCGAAAGCGCCGGCGACGAGATGCGCGCCACGCTCGTGGAGGGAACGAACGCCCTCGCTGGTCCGGTGGAGCAGGCGCGGCTTGGCGACGATGCTACGCGCAAGGGCGCGTCAACGGGCGAGGATAGCGGCAGCGCCGACGCCGACGCCCCCAAGCGCGCCGAGGACGCAGCGGCCCGACCGGAAAAGACGGGGACGTGAGCCGTGACAGAGGCCGCCGACCGCCCCGGACAGGATGAGATCGACGCCTCCAAGGCGCCGCTGCTGGAGCATCTGGTCGAGCTCAGGCAGCGGCTGATCTGGTCGCTGGTCGCCGTCGGCATCTCGTTTGCCGTCTGTTTCGCCTTCGCCAGTCAGATCTACAACATTCTGGTGTTGCCCTATCAGTGGGCGCACGGGGGCGCGGAGCCCATCGAGATGATCTACACCGCGCCGCAGGAGTTCCTGTTCACGCAGATGAAGCTCGCCCTGTTCGGCGCGGTGTGCCTGTCGTTTCCGATCATCACCGTTCAGATCTACAAGTTCGTGGCGCCGGGCCTCTACAAGAACGAGCGCAAGGCGTTTCTGCCCTACGTCGTCGCGACGCCGGTGCTGTTCGTGATCGGCGGGCTGATGGTCTTTTTCGTCGTCATGCCGATGGCGATGCACTTCTTCCTGTCGATGCAGCAGACGGGCGGGCCGGTCGAGATCCATCTGCAGGCGCGCGTGTCGGAGTATCTGGCGCTGATCATGAACCTGATCATCGGCTTCGGCATCTGCTTCCAGCTGCCTGTGGCGCTGACGCTGCTGGCGCGCGCCGGTCTCGTCACGGCCGCCACCCTCAAGAAGGGGCGGCGCTATGCCATCCTCGGCATCGCGGCGGTTGCGGCCGTGCTGTCGCCGCCCGATCCGTTCTCCATGATCGCCATGATGCTGCCGACCATGGGGCTTTACGAGCTGTCGATCTGGGCGGTGGAGCGGGTGGCGCGCAAGCAGGCGGCCGCGGGACAGGGCACGACCTAGCTGTGGACCGTGCCGCCCGGTCATTCTATACCGAGCGCCGAAGTCCACCTCGACTGCCGCATTTTATGCCGTCAGACCGGCGCAGGCCGGCACCCACGCCAGTCTCCACACCCACACGGCTCGGTGTCGTGGGTCCCGCCCTTCATGCGGAAGACATGCTTTCAGCACGACGGGATGACGTTGAGAGTTGGCAACGTTGAAGCGAATTCTGCAGAGGCCCACGTGTTCGACATCAAGTGGATCAGAGACAATAGCGACGCCTTCGACGCCGGCTTGAAGAAGCGCGGGATGGCGCCGCTGTCGCAGACGCTGCTGGCGCTTGACGAGGCGCGGCGAGCGCACCTGACCAAGCTGCAGGAGGCGCAGGGGCGGCGCAACGCGGCGTCAAAGGAGATCGGCAAGGCCAAGGCGGCCAAGGACGAGGCGGCAGCCAGTAAGCTCATGGCCGAGGTGGCCGAGCTCAAGGCGTTCATCCAGGGCGGCGAGGAGGAGGAGCGGCAACTCGACGCCAAGCTCAAGGCGGAGCTGGAGGTGATCCCCAACCTGCCGCTCGACGAGGTGCCCGAGGGCAAGGACGAGACCGACAACAAAGAGGTGCGCAAGGTCGGCACGCCGCCGAAATTCAAGTTCGAAGCCAAGCAGCACTTCGAGATCGGCGAGGCACTGGGGCTCATGGACTTCGAGACGGCGGCGAAGATTTCGGGTGCGCGCTTCGTGGTCTTGAAGGGGGCGCTGGCGCGGCTGGAGCGCGCGCTCGCCGCCTTCATGCTCGATCTGCACACGGGCGAGTTCGGCTACACCGAAAACAACGTACCGCTGCTGGTGAACAGCAACGCCGCTCTTGGGACGGGCAACCTTCCCAAATTTGAGGGAGACTTGTTCGCTGCTTATCCGGGGAATGTCCTTGAGGGCTGGCTACGTGGCGTCACAAAGGGTTTCGGTGACGCCATCGTGGACATCTCGAAAAAGAAAGAAAAGCTCAATACTGTAGCGTTGGCTAGGACCCTGTCGCATCTGATTGAGTTAGCTTTACGCGAAAGCCAAAAATCTCGCCGTTGGCTGATTCCGACAGCGGAGGTGGCACTCACAAACTTCCTCCGGGAGTCGATCATCGACGGGGATCAGCTGCCGATGCGCCTCACTGCGTGGACGCCGTGCTTCCGCTCCGAGGCCGGTGCCGCCGGCAAGGACACGCGCGGCATGATCCGCCAGCACCAGTTCTCAAAAGTGGAGCTCGTCTCCATCACCACGCCCGAGGACAGCCTCGCCGAGCACGAGCGCATGACCGCGTGCGCGGAGGAAGTGTTGAAGCGGCTCGGCCTGCCGTTTCGCACCATCGTGCTGTGCACCGGCGACATGGGCTTTGCCGCGCAGAAGACCTACGACATCGAGGTGTGGCTGCCGGGCGAGGACACCTACCGCGAGATCTCGTCATGCTCTGTGTGCGGCGACTTCCAGGCGCGCCGCATGGAAGCTCGCTTCCGCCGCGCAGCCGGAGGAAAACCGGAATATGTGCACACGCTCAACGGATCGGGCCTGGCGGTCGGTCGCACGCTCATCGCGGTGCTCGAGAACTACCAGCAGGCCGACGGCTCCGTCGCCATTCCGGAGGCGCTGCAACCCTACATGGGCGGCCTTACCAAGATCGAGAAAGCCGCGTGATGGGGTAGACTGAGCCAAGTGCATCGCTCACGCCCACCTCTCCCCGGTGGGGAGAGGTCGGGCCGTCGCGCCAACGGCGCGGCGGGCCGGGTGAGGGGGTGATAC
>Ga0307426_1000421_pt1 | contig 29212 bp, 27 predicted proteins | sample SalMarWE160340MG_FD_202165 | JGI IMG/M metagenome (GOLD analysis project Ga0307426, IMG submission 202165) | Salt marsh sediment microbial communities from the Plum Island Ecosystem LTER, Massachusetts, United States - WE1603-40 | ecosystem: Environmental > Aquatic > Marine > Intertidal zone >...
ATCACCCCGGTGGCCAGGGGCCAGGACCAGTGAGACCAGAATTGTGTTGCAGTCATAGCGGCCAATTGTAGCGAATGATTCGATCTTTGCATATGCGCCGCCGTGCGCCTGTGCCTTCGTGTCTCTGCGCCTGGGTGTGTGGCCCTTCCCCACTGTGGTGGTGTATAGTAGTGGGCGGTGACACAACCTCGGTTCGTCATCCTGCTTCTACCGATTTCCCTGCTGTTGGCCTGCAGCGGCAGCCCTCCGACGCTGGAGACCGTCCGGGCGGCCCGGAGAGCCAATGACTATCCCATCGTTCTGGTGCATGGATTTCTCGGATTCGGGCGGGATGAAATGTTCGGCTTCAAGTACTGGGGGGGCTTTGCCGATCTGGAGGAGGAGCTGCGCGGAGCGGGTTACCAGACCTACACCGCCGCGGTGGGGCCGGTATCGAGTATCTGGGATCGGGCCTGCGAACTGTATGCCTGCATCAAGGGCGGCCGGGTCGACTACGGGGAAGCCCATTCGATACTGTTTGGGCACGATCGCTACGGCAGGACCTATCCCGGCCTCTACCCCGAGTGGGGCGAGGTGGATCCGGCGACCGGGGAGGTCAGAAAGGTCCACATCATCGGCCACAGCCTGGGCGGTCTGACCGGCAGGACCCTGATCCAGCTGCTGGAGCGGGGTCCTGCGCTTGCGGGACAGGGGGATCATCCCCTGTTCCAGGGAGGCAAATCCTGGGTGTGCAGTCTGACCACGATCTCCTCCCCCCACGACGGCACGACCTTCGCCTACCGATACGACTGGGATCAGTCGCTGATCAAGTCTGCCTTCACCTTTATAATATCGATCAGCTCCAGCTCCCCGGATCTGTACTACGATTTCAAGCTCGATCAATGGGGGTTGCCCCGCACGCCTGGGGAGGATTTCTACTCATACCGGGACCGGGTCGTGCACAGCAACATCTGGTTCGGTTCCAGGGATACGGCCTACTGGGACGGTTCTCCCGAGGGAGCTGTGGAGCTCAACGGTTGGGTGCAGGCGCAGCCTTCGGTATACTACTTCTCCTGGGCAACCGAGGCTACCTACCGCGACCCTCTGAGCGGAACTCAGGTGCCGGAAATCGGGGTGCCCGGGCCCATGGCCTCCATCGCCCGATTTATGGGTTCATACTCCAGGCAGAATGAGACCGATCTGCCCATCGACAGCTCCTGGTGGCAGAACGACGGGATCGTCAACACCAAATCGATGGATGGACCGACCCTGGGATCCACGGACACAGTACAGGAATACAGCGGAACCCCCGTGCCCGGAAAGTGGAACTATATGGGGCTGCTGGAGTCCGTGGATCATCTGGACATCATCGGAATTCCCACATGCGACAGTGATCTCAAGGATTGGTACCTCTCCCTGGCTGCTCTGCTGGCCTCCCTTCCGGGGTCGAGGGACGCCGAGACAACACGATAGCCCCGCTGCTCCCGAGCACCAGAACTACGGCCGCGGTGAGACCGAACATAGGGCGAATCCCCAGAGCATCGGCCAGGGCACCGCTGGCCCAAGGCCCGACGAAGATCCCCGCAGCGTATACCGACTGATGCAGTCCCATGGCGCTACTGCGGCTAAGGGCCGGAACATACCGGATGGTCATGCCCATCAGCACCGGATAGCCCATCCCATGGGCTACGCCCAGGCAGCCTTGGCAAAGGAATAACAGGGGGATGCGTTTGGCCAGTGCGGCGAGGATAATCGCCGCCGCAAACAGACCGTACGACGCCAGCACCAGCGATTCCGCCCTGAAACGAGAGCTCGAAGAGGTGGCCGTCAGGTTCCCCAGTAAAAAGAACAGCAGATTCACCATGGCCAGGTAGCCGAGGGTGACGTCCCCGGCTCCGAGTTGTGCGGCCAGAATCGGCATAAATCCCAGGGATATCCCGAAGATCACGTACTGGTTGATCGCCGCCAGGACGGAGGGAAGCAGCACGGTCTTGCGTAGGAACAGCCGCAGCAACGGCCGCAGCTTCGGCAACCCGGCGGGCCGGCTGTTGAGCGGGACGGGCAGCACGAGAATCGCAGCCAGGACCGCGGCTGCGGCGCCCACGTAGAAGGCCAGGATCGTACCTCCCCACTCGTTCAGATAGCCGTTTACAGCCGTCGCCGTAATGCGGGCAGCTGCGGTGACCAGGGTCAATACCGCCGTGGCTCGGACCGATTGTTCGGCAGGAAAGAAACCGCTGAATACCACGACCAGGGGCACCCAGATTGCCATGGACAATCCTGTAAAGGAACGACCGATATACAAGGCAGGAATGGTCCCCGCGGTACCCAGGGTCAGGGCCCCCAGAGCCCCAACCAGGAAGCCTCCCAGGAGGAACAGCTTCTGCCTCCCCACCGCATCGATCAGGATCCCCATGGGCAGGCGCACCACCACCTGCCACAGACCGTACATGGCCAGCACCGCACCGACCACCGCCAGGCTTTCCACTTTTCCCCGCAGGTACTCGGGGAGGGTGGGAAAGAACACGTACTGAGAAAACCACAGGAGAAAGACCGCGCACGCGAAGAGGATCAGGTGCCATTTTCGTTTCATAACTGGTCCGCATACCATGACCGGGAGTGGAAGAATAATCAAGCGCGGTTTTTTACTGTCGGGCGGCGGAAACCGCGGTGGACGGGCGTCCGGCGACGGCGGAGTGGCGTCGGTCGGGTTGTGTCCGCCGGGCGGTGCGCCCCCCGTGCGCGCTTGAATTCCCCCTCGGCCCGCTGTAGTGTTGAAGGTATGAAAACAAGAACCGGTATCTTTGTCGTGCTTGTTTTGCTGCTTTTTGCCACAGCCGTCTTGTCCGCCCAGGGCCAGTGGGAGGGCGGCGCTCAAAGCGGCTCCGGGGATCCCGGACCGCTTCCCCTCTCCAAGGTGGTGCTGTTCACCAGCGGTGTAGGCTACTTTCAGCGGGACGGGATGGTCAGCGGGGCCACCGATCTGGATCTGTACTTCAAGACCAAGGACATCAACGATCTTCTAAAGAGTATGGTGGTGCAGGACCTGGACGGCGGCCGGGTCACGGAGGTGACCTACTCCTCCCGGGACCCGCTGACCCGAACCCTGCAGAGTTTCGCCATTGACCTGACCGGCAATCCGGGTGTAGCCCAGATTCTGACCCAGGTGAGGGGTGAGAAGGTGGAGCTGGTCACCTCTCAACGGATCAGCGGGACGATCGTGGGAGTGGAATCCAAAGCCAGCGGTGAGAACACTACCGATACCTTCCTCAACCTCCTCACAGGCGTTGGGATGCGGAGCATCAACCTGGCCGAGGTGCGGTCCTTCAGCTTTCTCAATCCCCAGCTGCAGGCGGAGCTGGATCAGGCCCTCTCCCTTCTGGCGGAGAGCCGCAGCGCGGAGAAGAAAAGGGTCACCGTTGGTTTTTCCGGAGAGGGGAGCCGGCGGGTGCGGGTGGGGTACCTGCTGGAAGCCCCGTTGTGGAAGACCAGCTATCGGCTGGTCCTGGAGGAGGGAGAGGAGCATTTTCTTCAGGGTTGGGCGATCGTGGAGAATACGACGGATGAGGATTGGCGGGAGGTCTCCTTGAGTCTGGTGTCGGGCCGCCCCATCTCCTTCATCATGGATCTGTACCGGCCTATTTATATTCCCCGTCCTACGGTGCAGGTGGAGACCTACTCCTCCATCGCTCCCCAGCGCTACGAGGAGGACCTGGGACTGGCCGCCGCTCCGCAGCCGCCCATGGCTAAAGGGGGCATACCCGAATCCCGGGCCGCCGCGCCCGAGGCCGGCGCCATGTACGAGGAAGAGGCGCTCACAGATGAGCTCGACCTCAGCAAGGGAGTGACCACGGCTGCTCAGGCGGAGGAGGCGGGCAACTTCTTCCGCTATGTAATCCGCCATCCGGTGACCGTCCCCCGGCAGGAATCTGCCATGCTGCCCATCGTCACCCAGAACGTGGAGGGCAGGCGGTTTTCGATCTACAACCAGCGGGTGCAGGCCAAACACCCGCTTCACGGTCTGAAGCTCAAGAACACGACCGGATTCGACCTGATGGGGGGACCGCTGACTGTGTTCGAGCAGGGAAGCTACGCCGGGGACGCCCGCATCGATACGCTCCCGGCCGGGGCCGAGCGCCTGATCAGCTTCGCCATCGATCTGGACACGGAGGTAGCGGTAAGCTCCCGCAGCGTTCCGGAGACTCTGCTCTCTGTGCGGATCTTCAAGGGAACCCTGATCAGTACAGTGTCCATGCGTGCAGAGGCGAACTACAGGATCAAGAACTCCGACGACCGCTCCCGTTCCGTGCTGATCGAGCACCCCCTGCGTCCCGACTGGGACCTGGTAGCTCCGGCCAAGGCGGAAGAGACCACCCGCAGCGCCTACCGTTTTCTCGTGGAGGTAGCTCCGGGGAAGACCGAAGAGCTGCTGGTCGTCCAGGAACGGCAGATCGACAGGACCGTGATGCTTACTAACATCGCCGACAACCAGATCACTTACTTCCTAAGCGCCCGCAACGTGGACCGGCGCGTGAAGCAGGCCCTCGAGGGCCTGACCGAACGCAAGTCCGCATTGGCCCAGACCACGACTCAGCGCCAGGAGGAGGAGCGCAAGGTCAACACGATCCACCGGGAGCAGAGCCGCATCCGGGAGAACATGGCCCGGCTGGAGAAGGACTCGGATCTGTACAAGCGCTACGTTTCCCTGCTCAACGAACAGGAGGATCTGCTGGAACAGGCCCTGACGAATATCGAGGACCTGCGGGCGAAGGAGCAGCAGCAGCGGGAGGAGCTGGACCGATATATCCTCTCCCTCGATCTACCCTGAAGGAGGGCTAACCTGTTTTAAAGCACGATTGGACCAGGGATAATACTTTTGCGGAAGCGATTTCCTCCCATGGAAGAGAGTATCTGCCCCGGCCAAGAGGCCTGATTGCTCGATGGGATTCGAGAGCGTGGCTGACACATTGCCTGGTGCATGTTATTGTCTGATATACGACCTTCACTGGAAGGCTCGTCGGGGCGGAAATCGTAATCACACGGAGGAACATTCTATGAAAGCACTTAGTGAGACTTTGGGGCAGATCGTTGTGCCCCTGGTGACACCGTTCAAAAACAACGGCGACCTCAACTATGAAGCAGCCGGGAAGCTGGTGGAACACCTCATCCGCAAGAAATACTGTGACGCTATTTTGGTGGCAGGTACCACAGGGGAGTTTCATGCGCTTACCAGAGCGGAGAAGATCGAGCTTTTCAAGGTTGTGAAGGAGGCAGCGGCCGGACGGGTAGCCCTTGTAGCCGGCACCGGGGCCGGTTCTACCCGGGAAGTCCTGCTCTTGACGCAGGAGGCGGAAAAGCTCGGGTACGACGCCGCCATGGTGGTCTCTCCCTACTACTGCAAACCGAATCAGGAGGGAATCTACAGGCACTTTGAAATGGTTGCCCGGGGCACCTCGTTGCCGATCATGCTGTACAATATTCCGCTTTTTGCGGGGGTGAATATCAATCCGGAAACCGTAGCCAAACTATCCGGGATAAAAAATATCAGGGGGATCAAGGATGAGCTGGGCCTCAATCCCACCCAGATGACGGAATACGCCCTGACAACCCCTGAAAATTTTGCTATCTACAACGGTGACGATATCATGATCCTCTGTGGCCTGGTGCAGGGGGCCGCGGGCACGGTGAGTGGTGGCTGCCATCTGTTGGGCGACAAGATACGCAACATGATGGAACTCTTTCGATCCGGAAAAACCGGGCAGGCCCTGCAAATCCACTTGGCCCTCGATCCCTTCTTCAAGGCCCTGTGCCCGAACCGGCGGGTGAATCCTATTCCGGTATTGAAAGCGGCCTTGGAAATCGCCGGGCATCCGGTAGGGGTTCCCCGCCTTCCCCTCGATTCCGCAACCGCACAGGAGAGAAAACAAATACAAGAGCATCTGGTCCGTTTGGGGGTCATCTGAGAGGACAGTGAAAAGTATGGCCTTGAATATCAAACAGCATATGGGGGTGTAGCCTATCGGCTATTGACAGCCCAATACGTTCATGATATAGTAGTCGTAGTGGCGAACCCTGTTCGGTAGAGCGAACATCGTTCGGCATCAGTCGAGCTATTATGCCTGCTGTCGTGAAACCGGTCCACAACGCCATCCGCATCCTCGAAGTCCTGGGACAGGAGCAGGGATTGGGTGTTACCCGCATCAGCAAGCTCCTCGAACTGCCCAAAAGCAGCGTTCACGACATTCTCGCTACTCTTCACAACGACGGGCTTGTGGAAAAAGACAGTGAACGCAACTACTACAGTCTGGGGCTCAGACTGTTCGAGCTCGGAAACCTCGCCAGAGCCAATCTGGAGCTGCGCCGTATCGCCACGCCCTTTTTACGCTCACTGAATGAAAAGCTCGATGAAACTGTGCATCTAACGATCCTGGACGGTTGGGAGGTGCTGTACATAGAGTGCTTCGAATCGGCAAAGCAGCTGCGCACCTACTCGGTTATCGGGGTTCGGGCACCGCTTCACTGCACCGCTGTCGGTAAAGCGATCCTGGCCTATTTCACGGAGAAGCAGGTCGGCGAGATGATCAAGGCCATGGGACTGCCCAGATTCACGGCTAACACCATCACGGAACATGCGGCCCTTGATCGAGAGCTTGCTGAAATCCGCCAGCGCGGCTACGCCGTAGACGACGCCGAACATGAGGAGGGGGTTCGCTGCATCGGCGCCCCGATTCACAACCACGAAGCCCTGGTTAGGGCTTCGATAAGCGTTTCCGGCCCATCTCAGCGTATGACCCCTCAACGGGATGAAGAGGTGGGGAAGCTGCTCATGAGCAAGACCATTGAGATCTCCCGGAGGCTCGGGTACAAATAAGGTTATTTTGCCGGACCACCGTCGGTGGACGGTAGAATATAGAAAAAATTTTCCGTAAGGAGGTGCTTTCATGAAAAGCAAAATCCTCATCCTGCTCCTGGCATTCGCAATGGTGGTACCCTTTGCCTTTGCCGGTGGCGGCGGCGGCGAACAGCCGGCTCCCGCCGGACCAGCCCCGGCGCCTGCCCCGAAGCCGGTGAAGATCACCTGGTCTTCGATCAGTGTGCCGGCGGATGCCCACACCAAGGCCATGTGGGTCTTCAAGACCGAGCTGGAGAAACTGTCCAACAACCGCATCACGGTGGAGCTCTATACCTCCGGGCAGATCTTCACCCAGGAAGGTGAGCTGGCGGCCTGCCGCGAGGGCAGCCTGGATATGGCCTATTTCAGCGACAACTGGCTGGCGGAGTTCGTACCGTACCTGTCAATGCTCGGTGCCGTGTACACCTTCAGCGGCTGGGAGCATGCCGACCGGGTGCTGAACGGAGAGATCGGCAAGCAGATCTTCGAAGAGGTGGCGCAGAAGACGGGTGTCCGTCCGCTGGCGGCTTTCTACCTGGGAACCAGGGAGCTGAACCTGGTGGCGAAAGTGGGACCGGTGCATACACCTCAGGACATGAAGGGCGTAAAGCTGCGGACCCCAGCCAGCCCCGCCTGGATCGCCCTTGGCAAAGCCCTGGGGGGCAATCCAACACCCATGAGCTTCGGGGAGGTCTATATGGGACTGAAGACCGGGGCGATCGAAGGCCAGGACAACCCCCTGCCCACGGACAAGAACGCCAAGTTCTACGAGGTCACCAAGTACATCGTCCTCACCGATCATCAGGTAGGGACCGTGTGGCCGACCATGAACGAGAAGAAGTGGCAGTCTCTCAGCAAGGAGGATCAGGATCTGGTCAGGCAGGCGATCGCGAAGGCCGGAGAGGCCTGCGCCAAGCAGAACCTGGACACCGAGGCGAGTATCCTGGACTTTTTCCGGCAGCAGGGCATGATCATCATCGAGGATCCGGACAAGAAGGCGTTCGCCGATTACGCCAAAAACTCGTATCAGACCGAAAGCAAAGATGTTTCCAAAGACTGGGATTGGACGCTCTACGACAAGATCCAGGCAATGAAGCCGTAATCGCCGGATTTAGGCGAATTTGTACTGCATGACAGACAGGCCCCGTCGCAGGTTCGATGGGGCCTGTCCCTGTAAAGGAGACAGTATGGTTGCAAAGACCCTGAAATTTTTCAAGCGGGCGGGCTCGTTCCTGCTCAACATCGTAGAGAGGGACATTCCCACCCTTACTTTTTCAGCCCTGTTTGTCGTTTTTATGATCCAGGTTTTCTGCCGTTATGTACTTGTGCCCCTGACCTGGCCCCTGGAGTTCACGCTGATTGCCTTCATCTGGACGACGGTCTTGGGAGCTTGCTTCGCCCAGAGGGACTATTCCCACGTGACCTTTACCATTCTCTACGAGCGCACCAAACCGAAGGGACAGCTGATCATGAGAATCCTCGGCAATCTGCTGGTGGTCAGCTCCTTCTCCATTGCCCTCTACCCATCGTACAAATACGTGAATTTCATGAGCTTCAAACATTCCGACGTGCTGAAGATCCCGATGAACATCGCCTTCTCGCCCTTCCTCGTATTTCTAGTCTTAATAATCGTAAGGTTCGGCTACGATCTGGTCATCGACATCCGCAAGCTGTTCCGGGGAGAAACCTAGTATGAACATCCCGCTGATCGTTTTTATTACGTGTTTCGTCCTGACCTTCGTGCTGCGCATCCCCATTGCTCTTGGAATGATGATGAGCGCCATCTTCTACTTCGTCTTCGCGCCCGGCCCGGCGGCCGGCGTGGGTATGATGGCCAACCAGTTCCTCTCCAACATGAACGCCAAGTTCATTCTCATTGCCGTTCCCCTGTTTATCTTCGCCGCCAAGGTGATGAACACGGGGGAGGTGACGGAGATGGTCTTCCGCTTCGCCAATACCCTGGTAGGCCGCTGGCGGGGGGGAATGGGACACGTCAACGTCATCGCCTCCCTGATCTTTTCCGGCATGACCGGATCGGCGATAGCCGACGCCTCCGGGCTGGGGATCATGGAGATAGAGTCCATGCGCAAGCACGGCTATGATGACGGTTTCAGCTGCGGCGTCACAGCAGCCTCGGCTACGATCGGGCCGGTATTTCCGCCCAGCATCCCCATGGTTTTTTATTCGATGCTTTCCGGGGCCTCCATTGGCGCTCTATTCATGGGGGGGATGGTGCCGGGAGTTATCATGGCCCTAGCCCTGATGGGCTACGTGGCCTTTGTGGCCAAGAGACGCAATTACCCGAGGGGCGAGATCTACACCTTGCGGCAATTCATCAGGAATACTGTGATCGCTATTCCCGCCCTGCTCACTCCGGTGATCCTTCTGGGCGGTATCTACACGGGCGTGGTGACCCCCACAGAGGCGGGGGCGCTGGCAGGGACTTGGGCTCTGCTGATCTCTTTTTTCGTCTACCGGGTGTTGGGTTTCAAGCAGCTGGTCGAAATCCTCGTGGACACGGTAAAGGCTACGGGCACCGTGGCCATCATCGTAGGAGCGGCCTACAGCTTCTCCTACATCGTGGCCATTGAGCACATCCCGGATATGTTCGCGAACTTACTGCTGAACATCACGGAGAACAAGTACATCCTGCTCCTGATCGTCAACATCCTCTTTTTGCTTCTGGGAATGTTCATCGATACCATGGCCATCACTTTGGTTTTCATCCCCATGGTGCTGCCCCTGGTCGAGCTCCTGGGAATCGACCTGGTTCACTTTGGCGTGCTGATCGTGCTGAACATGATGATCGGTCTGACCACTCCTCCTTTTGGAGTGCTCCTGTTCATCGTGTCCGGAATTTCCAAGACACCCCTGAAGGATGTGATTAGGGAATGTTTGCCCATGACGATTACCCTGATCATCGTACTTTTTTTGGTTACCTACATACCCCAGATCGTGCTGTTTGTACCCAATTTCTTCGGCCAGTAGGCATTCGATGTTGCCGGCAGAAAAGATATATACGGCCATCGATGGGGGCATGCCGGACCGGGTGCCGGTGGTGCCCAAGATCTGGGTCGACCTGGGTGCCCGACTGACCGGCACACCCTTGACGGAGGTGGTCACCGATCCCCTGACCGCCCTGCGGGTAATTGCCCGGGCGGGACGGGAATGCGGAGTGGACGCAGTGCGCCAGTTCCACTTCCCTCCCCGCCGCATCCGGGAGCAGGGGGAACGCGTGTTCGAGGTCGATGCTCACGGAGAAGTGCTTGGAGAGATCGACATGGCCGGCGGTCTGGGAACCCACCTGCTGGATCCGGAGCACTTCGGCATCGAGGACCCTTACTTCATGGGCTACCACCACTACTGGTCGGCGGAGACGCCCTTTGTCCGGGACCTGGATGATGCCGGGGGGATCGCCGTGCCGACCAAGGAGTTCTACCTGGAGCAGGGCTGCGGCGAGCGGCAGCAGCGGGTGATTCGGGAGCTCGGTGATGATGTGGCGGTGTTGGGGGACTGCTCCTCCGCCACCATGGCCTTCCTGGTCTGCATGAGGGGGATGAACCGGGCCCTGTTCGACCTGGTAGAGGAACCGGAGCTGGTCCACGCGATTATGGAAAAGGGCGCGGCCATCGCCATCGAGAAAGGGAAGTTCAACATCGATTTGGGATTGAAGATCCTGCGCTTGAACGATTCGGTGGGAAACATGAGCGTCATCTCTCCTGAGCACTGGCGGCGGTTCGTCTTTCCCCACATGAAGGAGGTCTGCGTGGCCCTGCACGCCTACGATCCGGAAGTTCGTGTCTACTGCCACATCTGCGGCAACATCCTGCCCATTGTGGAGGATCTGGTGGAGACCGGTCTGGACTGCATCGGACCTCTCGATCCGCTGGGCAACTTCACCCCGGCTCAGGTACGAGAGCGGGTGGGGGATGAGGTATCACTGATGGGCGGGGTCAACACCCTGACATTTCTGGAAGGAAGACCGGAGCAGATCATCGAAGAATCCGTCGCCTGCATGCGTCAGGCCGGGAGTCGGGGCGGCTACATTCTCGGTTCCGGCTGCGTGGTTCCCCGGGACGCACCGCGGGAAAATCTAATGGCCTTGCGTGAAGCTGCTGAAGCCTACGGCATCTACCGGGAGGACCGGCTGGTGGAGAAGTAGCGTGGACATCCTGAAATTACGCAATCACATTCCCATAGCCGCTCCGGCCCGCAGGGAACCGGCGGACGGCACGGAATCGCCCTTCCGGGTGTCCCTGGGTTTCGAGCCGGCCTGGTACAACCGGCGCTGCAAGGTGAAGTTCACGGATCAGTGGCACCGGGATCCGGAGTACCGCTTCACGACGCTCAAGGCGATGAAGGCCGAGCTGGTCCGCACCTTTCCTGAGGTGCCCTACTGGGATCCGAACGACAATCAGGATCTGGCCACGATTTCCGGGATCTACGGGGCCTATCCGATCCCCCACGCCTTCGGTATTCCCCTGATCTACGGGGAGGATCGCTGGCCGGCCCTGGACCCGAAGCGCAGGCTCTCCCTGGAGGAGATCGAGACACTGGAAGCGGAGCGGGTGCTCCAGAGCCCCGTGGTGGAGGACATCTTCCGCCAGATGGAGATCATCGAGCAGCGTTGGGGAATAATTCACGGCTACCTGAACTGGCAGGGAGTGCTGAACAACGCCTTCAACCTCAGAGGTCAGGAGATCTTCCTCGACATGTTCGACAAGCCGGGTCTGGTGCGGCATTTTTTCACGGTGATCACAGAGGTGATGATACAGCTGGCCCGGAAGATCCAGGAGCGGCAGCGGGCCTCGGGCTTTTCGGTCGATCAGTTCAGCGTGAGCAACTGCGTGATGAACATGATCTCCCCGCAGGCCTATGCCGGGTTCGTCCGACCCTTTGATCTGAAGATCGCCGGGAGCTTCGAGCGCTTCGGCGTGCACACCTGCAATTGGGACGTCACCCCCTACATCGAGGTGCTTGCCGAGCTGCCCAAGCTCGGCTACCTGGACATGGGTATGATGAGCGACATGCGTCGGGTGCGGGAGGCCTTCCCCGATACCTACAGGGCGGTCCTCTACTCTCCGGTCAGGCTCCAGGAGGGCAGTCTGGAGGAGATCCGGGAAGATATGGAGAAGATCTACAATGATCTGGGACCCTGCGATCTGGTGATGGCCGATATCCAGGCCTCCACCCCGGACGAGCGGGTCCGGGCATTGTTAGATATGTGCGCGGATATCGAGAGGAGAGAATAGAACAGAGGTGAAGACATGACAGCTAAAGAAAAACTGCGGTTGAGAGGAGTGATCCCGGCGATCATTACACCGGTGGATGAGCAGGGGAAGATCGATTTCGATCTCCTGGAAAAGCAGGCCGCCTATCTTTCCGGGGCGGGGGTGCACGGCTTTTTTGTAGGCGGTACCACGGCCGAGGGCGCTTACCTGAGCACGGAGGAGAAGGGGGAGATCTTCAAGGTGGTGCGCCGGGTGACCGAAGGCAGGCAATTGCTCTGCGCCGCCTATATCCAGCCTTCCACCGCCGCCGTGCTGGAGCAGATGCGCGCCCTGGAGGCGACCGGACCGGATTATATTGTCGCGGTGACGCCGTACTACCTGGCGATGCGGCAGGAGGATATCCTGCAACACTTCCGCCGTGTCGCCGCCGCCGCCTCCGCCCCCCTGATCCTCTACAACATACCGGGGAACACCCACAATCCTATCGCCCTGGAAACCGTGATCGGGCTGGCCGAAGAGAAAAACATCGTCGGAATAAAGGATTCCACGGGTAATTTCGTCGATTTCAGCCGGGGAGTGCTGGGCAAAAGATCCGAAGGGTTCGTCTGGATCCAGGGGGAGGACTATCTGGACGGGCCGTCCCTGATGATCGGTTGTGATGGAATCGTAACTGGATTGGGCAACGCCCGTATCGAACCCTACGTGCGGATGTATGAGGCAGCCGAGCGGGGGGACTGGAAGACGGTCGGTAACTGTCAGGGGCGGATCAATGCTCTGTACGGCATCATCCGCCTGTGCGGCAATTCCATAGCTGCCGCTAAAGCGGCGGCGGAGCTGGCCGGTCGGGGAAGCCGCTGGATGCGCCAGAGTAGCCAGAGTCTCAGCGATGCGCAGCTGAAGGAAGTGGCCGGGATCCTGGAGGAGTTCGACGCGGCACCGGGTTGATTGGTGAGGAAAGGACAACAACCGTCCTGTAGCGGGCTCCTCGCCCGGCTTCACGTCTCTGGGGTTACAGACCGTGCAGGGGCTTTCCCCCCTGCAGAACTCGGAGGATCTCCTCCGCAGCCTTCCGGCGCACCTCCCTCTCACTTTCCTCACTGTACCAGGCCATATGGGGGGTAAGGAGCACGTCTCTGCGCCTCAGGAACTCTACGGTCCCGGGGTCCGAGTAGTCGGGAGGCTCCTGCCAGAATACGTCGCTCCCATAGAAGGAAACCCGCCCCTCGACCAGAGCTGTTTCCAGAGCCGCCCGGTTTACCAGGTCAGCCCGGCTGGTGTTGACCAGGACAAGCCCGTTGGCCCGCGCCAGCTCTTTCTCATTGATGAGATTGCGGGTTTCATCGTTCAGTGGAGCGTGAAGGCTGAGGATTTGACAACGCTCGATTAGTTCGATAAGGGAAACCACCGGCTTCCAATCGCTGCGGAGGGAATCGGTCGCGGAAATATGGGGGTCGTGGAATAGGATCCTTGTGACCAGCGGCCGCAGGCATTGGGCGACCCTGCGGCCGATCCGTCCCAACCCGACGATGCCCGCTGTCAAAGATGTTGAACGCCGGAGCTTCTCCGTGGATGGATCTTCGATCCAGCGGCCGTGCTTGGCTGCCTCTGCCAGCGGAAAGATCATTCGTAATCCCGCCAGGATCAGTGCCAGGGTGTGGGCGGCGACCTCCTCGACGCAGTAATCCGGCACATTGGCGACGATTTTCCCCAGCTCCCGGGCCGCTTCTACATCTATATTGTCTACCCCCACGCCGTATTTCACGATGACCTTGAGCTCGGGAAGCTGCTCCATGACCCGCCTGGATACCTGTGCGTAAGAGACGAGGAAACCGAAGGCTCCTCTTCCGTGGCGGATCAGGTCATCCTCGCTTCTACAGAAGGTGGTATCCACCGTAACACCCGCCGGTTCCAGCACCGTCGCCTCCTCCTCTATCGAACCATGGTGCATGTCAGTTACCAGCACTTTCATATCGTTCCTCTATTTCGAGATTCCTCGACTATCCGCCGGTGCTCCTCCGCCGGCTTTGCGGAATCTGCCAATCTCGGATACAGATCCTTTATCCTTGGATAAAGATCACTGTAGATCTGCTCATAGATTCCGGCGTACCGACGATGGGCCGAAGCGTCAGGCTCAACAGTTTCGACGATCCGGTTCCCGCTGACCAGAGTTCGATAGCTTGGGAAGATGCCCGTGGCTTTTCCCGCCAACCAGGCGGCGCCGTAGTCGCTGCCCCGTTCATCGCCGATATATTCCACGGTGGAATCCAGGGCATCCGCCAGGATGCGCCGCAGCAGCGGGCTGCGGGCCGATCCTCCGGTCACGGGGATACGTCGATCCACGACCACTCCCGCTTCTTCGAGCAGCAGCTTGTTTCTGTACAGGCTTAGGGCGATACCCTCCATCGCCGACCTGTACAGATCCGCAGGTCCGTGAGCCGGGTGAAGACCGAACAGTACCCCCCGGGCATGGGGGTCCCAGAGGGGAGCCCGCTCCCCCAGGAAGTGGGGGAGGGTGAGGAGCCCGCGGCAGCCGATCGGTACCCGGGCGGCCCGTTCCTCCAGTGCAAAGTGCTGAACTGATTGCTCGGCGCTCTGCCCGGCGGAGAAGAGCAGATTCCGCAGCCAGTCCAGCACCATCCCACCGGCCGCCAGACTGGCGTTGATCAGGTAGCCGCCGGGATCCCACGGTGCCTTGGTGACGTTCATGCCCCTGGGCCACAGATCGGCCTCTGTGTAGATGCCCCAACAGCTGGAGCTGCCCAGGGTCATGGCGCTCTGTCCTGTCTCCAGGCATCCGCAGGCCAGATAGCCGGCAGCCGAATCGATCGTGCCCGCGGCTACGGGCGTTCCCTGTTTGAGCCCCAGCCGGGATGCCGCCTCGGCTGTCAGGCAGCCGGCAATCTCATCACTGGCAAGCGGGTCCGGGAGCTTTGCCGGATCCAGTTCGAGCTCTTCGAGAATCTCCCCGTCCCAGCAGTTGCGCCGGATGTCGTAGGCGATCCCGAAAAGCCCTGCGTGGCTCACGTCGGTGACCATCCTGCCCGTCAACCACCCTACCAGACAATCCTTCAGGCTGAGTATCTTTACCGCCTTGCCATAGATGTCGGGGAAATTGTTCTTGATCCACAGAGTCTTGATCAAACCGTAGTAGGGATCGATCGGATTACCGCTGAGCCGGAAGATGCGCTCTTCTCCGATCCTGCGGCGAACCTCCTCGGCCTCGGAAACGGCCCGGCGGTCCATCCAGAGGATGCAGGGCATCAGGGCCCGGGCCCGGGCATCTACGGCCACCGCATCCGGAGCCATGGCACTGATTGCGATTCCCTGCACCGCCGAACAGCCGATCCCCGCGGCCTCCAAGACGTCTCCGACTATGCGTTTTACCGCGTTGCGAAAAGTCGAGACCTCCGCCTCACCTCGTGCCGGATTGATCTGCCGGGACGGTCCGCCGTACCTCCGGCTGCAGCGGGTCAGGATCTGCCCGGCCTGGCCGAGCAGGGTAGCCCGAATCCCCGTAGTGCCCAGATCGATTCCCAGCAACGCCGTCATCTTCACTTCCTCACCGGCATAGCGGCAGCTTACGGCATCCTACGGTTCGATCACCGGCTTCAGGGTTCGTCCTTCGGCGGCGTCTGCGAAGGCTTCGGATATGCGCTCCAGGGGATAGTGAGCATCACATAGTCCTTTGCTGAAGCCCGAGGCGATCATCCGCATGGCCAGGCGGTTCTGGTAGAGGGTTGAACCGTAGGTTCCATGTACCGAGGCCAATTTGTAGTGCAGCAGGTTGCTGTTGAAGCGGATTTGGGGGCGGTCGGGGGGGAGACCGGCGAAGTAGAGGATCTTTCCGTATAGGCCGATCAGCTCCAGGGACAGTTCCTGGATCTCCGGGGAGGAGCAGGCCACAACCACCACATCGAAACCCTGTCTATCCGTGATCTCCCCGCTTCGCTCGGCCAGATCCTCTTCCGCATTGTTGATCAGGATGATCTCGGGGGGGAGTGCCTGCTTTACCCGGGCGAGTTTTTCGGCGCGGATATCGGCCAAGGCGACCTCCTGCAGCCCGCTGCGCAGAAGCTGCTTGGCCAGGAGCACGCCGATGGCTCCGGCGCCCACCACCAGTCCACTGCCCCCCCGGGGAATTTCACCCAGCCGCTCCAGTCCGTTCAGGGAGCAGGCCAGGGGTTCGGCGACCGTGTAATCCGCGGGCTTCTGACCCGAAGGCAGGGGGTCGGGCAGGGGGAAGATGATGCTTCTTACCCCCGCCGCCGGCACCCGCAGGTACTCGGCGAACCCACCGGGGTAGTGGTAGGCGATCGAGGTCTTGTTGGTACAGAACAATCCGCGCAGGCAGTTGCTGCAGCGGCCGCAGGGGATGCCGGGAGTGACCATCACCATCGTACCCCGCTCGAAGTTGATCTCCCCCGCGGGGATGCCGGCTCCGATCTCTTCGACCTGCCCCACGATCTCGTGTCCGATGACCGCGGGCAACTCGATTTTCCCGTGTCCGTAACGGAAGATACGCAGATCCGTACCGCAGATCCCGCAGGCCTTGACCCGAATCAGAACCTCCCCCGCTTCGATGCGGGGTTCGGGAATTTCCCGGACTTCGAATCGACCGGGAGTCGTTAGCAGGGCGGCTTTCATGGTCCAATCATGGTACGGCCAAGCGCTCCTGCGGGTCAATTGCACATCCGGTTGACCTTCGGTCAACCTTGTACAATCTCCGGCGGGTGATATGATAAGGAAACAGAGGTCTGAAGAAAAAAAACAGCTGCTCGAACCGCGCGTATTGTGTATAGTCAACACGGGAGCGTGAGCTGAGCTATAGGAGGAAATGAATGATCCTGGACATCATTGCACATCGCGGACGATACCGGGGGATCGGCTCTGGAATCGAGAGGGCGCTGGACTATCTGGCGAAAACGGATTTTGCCGCCCTGGAGGATGGAAAGCACCCGATCGAAACCGATGAGATCTACGCCATGCTCATGTCGTACGACACCGATCCGGAGGGCGCGCGGAGCTTCGAGGCCCATCGAAGGTATCTCGATGTTCAATGCATCCTATCCGGGCGGGAGTTCATCTACTGGGCTCCAATGGAGGAGCTGACGCCAAAGGGCGAGTATTCGGATGAGAAGGATATCGTTTTTCTGTCGGGAGAAGCCCGGGCGCGATTACAGCTGACCCCGGGCTCTTTTGCCGTGTTCTACCCGGAGGACGCCCACAAGCCCAACTGCGCCTGGGACGGTCCGCAGACGATGCGTAAGGTGGTGGTCAAGGTCCGTATCGGCTGAGGCATGAACGAAGCCATCCGCGAGAAGTTCCGCTTCTTCGAGGAGTTTTGGAAGGGGGAGGGACCCTCGCCCATCCTGTTCGCCGAGCCTCATCTTGCAAAGGGCAAGCCCTACCTGCGCCACGACCTGGTCCAGCAGCATCGGGATGTGGAAAAACAGCTGGAAGAACGCCTTCTGGAGGTTGAACCGCATCTCCAGCTGATCGACGACGGCATCCCCACGGTGCGCTCCGACCTTGGTACCACCCTGCTTCCCAGCGCTCTGGGCCTGCCGATCGAGGTGCAGCCGGAGCTTCACCCCTGGCTGGCCGAACATCTCGGCCCGGAGCAGTACGAGAGGCTTGAGATACCGCGGGACCCGGGGGATCTGCTGAAAAACGAGATGCTCTTCTCCTGGCAGTTTTATCAACTGTTCAAGCGGCGTCAGGAGGAGGGCCGCATCCCGGCGGGGGTGTTCCCCTACGTCCCGGACACTCAGGGGATCTTCGATCTCTCCCATCTGATAATCGGAACGGATCTGCTTTACCTGCTCAACGACCGTAAGGAGCAGGTCCTGGCGATCCAGGAGCGCAGTCTCCGGCTGTTTCTCTCAGCCACCCGCTTGTTCAAGGAGCTGCTCGGGGAGCGGAGCACTTCGATGGTGCACGGGCACGGCATGCCGATCGGGGTTTGGTTCCCAGCTACCGGAGCCCGCATCTCGGAGGACAGCGCCACCCTGGTCTCCGCTGACATGATCCGGAGGTTCTGCCTGCCCTTCATCCGGCGGGCGGCCAAACCCTTCGGGAGACTGTTCATGCATTACTGTGGCCATCATCCCGGTTTCCTGAAGATGCTCTGCGAGATGCAGGAGATCTCCACCCTGAACCTGGGGAATCCGGAGATGTACGACCTGGAGGAGCTGTTCTCTGAGTGCGGTCGCAGCAACACCGTCTACTTCGGTCACCTGCCTGTGCTGGCCGGGGAGGATGCAGAGCGCTACCTGGAGCGGCTGGCCGAGCTGGGTGGACGCCACCGGACCCGTTTGATTCTGGTGTCGAGCTTTCACCCCGGGGGGCGGGAGGAGAAAGCCGCCCTGGTTCGGCGCTGGCATCGATTGACCCGGCGCAACTAGGACAGAGGAACGGAAAGGTTTGACATGGCAACCTATGATGATTTTGCAAAGATCGAGATTCGGACCGGCAGGGTGATCAAGACCGAGGCCTTTGCCCAAGCCCGCAAGAGCGCCATCAAGATGTGGATCGATTTCGGAGAGCTGGGAGTGCTGACCTCCAGCGCCCAGATTACCCGGCGCTATGGCCCTGAGGAGCTGGTTGGCAGCCAGGTGCTGGCCGTGACCAACTTCCCGCCCAGAAAGATCGCGGGTTTTTCCTCCCAGGTCCTGGTCCTGGGTGCGGTCCCCGAAGAGGGGGACGTGGTGCTGGTACGCCCCGATGCGGTTGTGGATCCGGGCACCAGAGTGTTGTAAGCAGGAGAACGGGTGGACAGTAGAAACGACGAGTTGATCGGGGGCTGTGGGCCGTTCAACATCGATCAGATCAATCGGAGCGCGGAGGGGGAGATCTTCATGCTGGCCCAGGAGTTCAGCGGCGGCTCCTCTCTGCCTCCCCTGTCCCCTCCGGAGTGAGACGGCTCAAGCTGCGGATCGTGCGGAAATAGCGGGCGATCCTGCCTGAAGCCACCAGGTGGGCGGAGAACATCACTTCTTCGAACACCTCCACCACGTAGGCCAGCTGCCCGGACCCGGCGGGAAGGGCCGTGCTCAACCGCTCGGAATACTCCAGGGGTGTGAAGTAAAAAACGTAGGGAACGCCCAGACGCTCACCCCACCTGGTCAGGGCCAGGAACGCACGCTGGGCCCGGCTCATCTGCACTCGCTTGCGCACCGAAAGCCGCCGGGCTCTGGTCCTGCTGTGATTCGCGGCCGAAGCGGCGTCCCGCTCATTTTCCACGGTCAGGACAGCCGGCCGGTGGGACAACCGCAGCCAGCGGAGGACGCGAAGCCAGAATCGGATGGAGAATCCGAGGAAGAGGCGGAGTCGTCTCCGGAGGGCTGCAAGGGGCCTCAACTCCCGCAGCCTGTCGATGAAGTCCTGGGACAGCAGGGGAAAAACCAGAAACAGAAACAGACCGGTACCCAGAAGAGTACGAAACAGCCTACGCAAGAGCTCCAGGATGAGCAGAGCAAACGGACCGGCAACCGGCGTCGGCTGGGAAAGGCGCAGACCCTGGTAGTAGCGCTGTCGTTCGAGCAGGGCATGCTGCAGGGTGTCTGCCAGGCCGGGACCAACGGGCAAACGAAACAGTGAGGCCAGCTTCCTGAGCAGGGCGATCAGAGCGGATAGGGGCAGCAGGGAGGCGTTTCGAGCCGCCAGTATGACCGCAGCGGCGGCGATCGCCACCATCGATAAGCAGAACAAAAACCGTCTTCTCTCCAGAGCGAGAGGCAGGGGAATGCCGCTGCCCAGCAGCAGCTGCTGCTCTTCGAAGCTGTGCAGCACTCCTATCCCCAGCAGCCCCCCAACGGTATGGAGGGAGACCACCAGTGCGCTGCCGATCGGAAGTTGACGCTTCAGCACTGCCGCGGCGATCAGGAGAGCGACGATCTGAATTTGAAAGACGATTGCCCCCGCCTTGATGTTTCGCAGCACCCGGACGGTAAGCCCGGCCTGGTATGAGGCGTCTCGTAGGGAGTGCCGTAGCGCCGCCCCCTGTTTTCCCGTCAATGAGCCCAGCAGGAGCTCCCGCTCTCTAAGACCGGTATGGATGCCGTGGCAGAGCAGCCACTGCAGCGCGAACACCGTCAGCGGGTAGATCAATATCGGGGAGATGTGGAAACTCCCTCCGGATCGCAGCCCAAAGAGGATGAACAGGTATCCGAAGGCTACGGCGAGCAGCACCACCAACTCGCGGATGCGAGCTAGAAAGGAGGCTCTCTCCTTGAACAGGAGGTTACCCAATTCCGCCTCTTCGAGGCCGGCGGCCAGCAACAGAAGCCCCAGGTGACGGGGAAACCAGGGAACCGCCGGGAAGAGCACCCGCAGAAGCTGGTCCGCACTCAGCAGGAACAGCAGCGGCAGGAAGATCGACAGCAGCGGATGTACAAAAGAGCGCAGCAGCCGCAGGTAACGCCTACCTATAGATGAGCTCACTTCCGAAATCCTGTACGGAGTAGATCGAAAACTCCTGCCCCCAGAGCACTCTGGCTGGCTGAGGCTGCTCACCCACCAGGAACAGCTCCACGGTGCAGCCTGTTTCCCTGATCCGCCTCAGCCGGATGATGTCCAGCTCCCCGAGCATCGGGGTGATCACCTCCACCCGGGTCCGCACCGGCAGCTCTATGCCGGAGGTGAACAGCAGCTCGCTGAAATCCGGTCCGCCGGGGTCCGGCTTCATCCGCCCCAGTAACTCCAGCAGGGTGACGGCGTGCCCGTGGGTGCCCCGGATTTCGGCAGCCGGAATCCCCTCCTCGCCCTCCAGTCTTGCCGAAGCGATCAGGCCGATCTCCTGGTGCAGAGAGAGGAAATAGACGACCAGGGAAGCTGCCAGGGCAGCGGCCCTTTCGATGCGGTGGTAGCGGAAGCGCAAGGGGTAGTCCTGGCTGTTCAGGTTTAGGAGAATCAACACGGGGGCGTGGAGCAGGGGCAGATAATCCATCACGAACAGCTGCCCTGTTTTTGCCGAAGCCTTCCAGTTCACCCGCCTCAAGTTGTCCCCGGGCAGGTACTCCCGGAGTGTTCGGTAGCGGGTCACGTCTTCATACACGGGATTTTCCACCCGAATGGTGCCTGCAGGCAGGCCCTCAGAGCTGAGCAGGGACAGGGGCAGGACCTCCGGATACACGATCAAGGTCTGGCTCTCAGCGGCCCTCGTTCGGAAGGGGAACAAGCCCAGAGGGTCGCTGCCCTGGATCACGGCCGGTCCCACCGTGTACCGCCCCCGCTGCTGGCTCTCGATGGAATAACTCAGGACCTTCCGTTCCCCGGGTCTCAGTTTGACGAGGAAGTTCCCCGGCTCGGTGGCGAAGAAGGTGTTCTGTTCGTCGACGATGTTGAGATAAGACACCGGCACAAAGCTGCGGTTCTCCACGATCAGGGTGATCTCCAGGGGCTCGAATCGATGGGTCCTGAGAACAACGTTCTTTCTTCGCACCGTTACGTAACGGGAGATGATGCGGGAGTACAGATAGGAAAACCCGATGATCCCGATGTACAGCAGGGCCACGAACTGTAGGATCCGCAGAGGAAAGAAGAGCACCAGAACCAGGAGAATCGCGATCAGCAGCAGATGGATCGCCTTCACTCACACGCCTTTGAGGACCGGAACCTCCACCCGATCGATCGCCTGGGAGAGAAGCTCCTCCGCGGTGATTCCCTTGACCAGATGCTCCGATCGTACGATTACCCTCTTGGCGCAGACCGGGATGAACAATTCCTTGATATCTTCAGGTGTTATGAAGTCCCGGCCGCGTATGGCCGCCAGAGCCTGGGCCCCCTTGTACAGCGCCAGGGAGCCCCTGGGGGAAACACCCAACCGAAGGCGCGGCTCCCTGCGGGTCTGTTCCGTAATGTCCAGGATGTAGCTGCGCAGCGCCGGGCTGACATGCACCTCCACCACCCGCTGCTGCATCTCCAGCACAGTTTCCAGCTTCGTGACCGCCTCCACATCCGTGACCGGATGGGTCGTTCGTCTTTGGCTCTCCAGGATCTCCTCCTCAGAGCTGCGGTCGGGATAGCCGATCTTGAGGACCAGGAAGAATCTGTCCTTCTGCGCTTCCGGCAGGGGAAAGGTGCCTTCGAACTCCACGGGATTCTCCGTGGCCATGAGGAAGAACGGTTCCGGCAGGGGAATGCAGCGCCCGTCCACGCTGATTTGATTCTCCGCCATGGCCTCGAGGAGAGCCGACTGGGTGCGGGGCGTGGCCCGGTTGATCTCATCCACCAGCAGGACATTGCTCAAGATCGGTCCTTCCCGGAAAGTAAAATCTCCGCTCTTGGGGTTGTACACGGAGACGCCCAGAACGTCGGAGGGCAGCAGATCCGGGGTGCACTGGATGCGTTTGAAGCTGCCCCCCAGGCTCTGGCCCAAGGCCCTGGCCGCGATGGTCTTGCCCACCCCGGGGACGTCCTCTATCAGGACGTGGCCCCGGCAGAGCAGGGCGATGAGCAGCTTTTCCACGGCATCTTCCTTGCCGTAGAAGGCCCTCTCCGTGGATTTCCTGATCTTTTCGGCCCAATCGCGAACCGGTTTCACAGAGCTATTATACACGATTTTCGGTTGACTGTGTCGTATGTACGTGGTGTCTATCGCCGGGTCAAAAAATCTTGTTCCCGAACTATTGACATAATAGTCAATTCTGACTATATTTGATAGTCAAAACTGACTAAATGTAGAGGAGGCTGTTGCCATGACTGACGAACGGAAGCTCCTGCTTCTGGGTTTGCTTCGACAAACCGAGATGCACGGCTACGTCCTCAATGCGCATCTCCAAGGTGTGGTGCCCATCTCGCTCAAGAAGCCGACTGCCTACAACCTGCTCGAGCGGATGGAACAGGACGGCTGGGTTGATCACCGCGAAGAGTTCACGGGAGATCGATCGCGAAAGGTGTACTCTGTTACCGAGTCAGGGGAAAGGGCGTTTGCCCGTCTGCTTCGCGAGCAGCTGGGTACATATATCCATCCCGAACTGCCCGGTCTCGTCAGCATGAGTTTTTCCGATGACCTCGGCGCCTCTGAGGCACTGGATCTACTAAGTAAACGGCGTGCGGAACTTTCCGAGTATCGAGCATCTTTGATTTCGGATGGAGAAAGCCACGGGGACGAGCTGCATAGCGGTAGTTCCTATCATGTGATCGAATACGTACGGCGACTGGCCGATTTGGAAGCGCGATTTCTCGACGAAGTTATCAAGGGTTTGGAGAGCAACATATGATATATCAAGAGGAGCAGAATCAATGACACGAGGACATACGAGCGTAACGAAAGCGGCCCCTGCAATTGAAACACGGGACCTGAGAAAGGTTTTCGGCGAGAATATCCGTGCTGTTGACGGATTGAATCTTTCGATTGAGCACAGGTCCACGTATGCGCTTCTCGGACCGAATGGAGCCGGGAAAACGACAGTAATCTCGATCCTGACGACACTAATCGAACCCAGCGGTGGAGTCGCCCGCATCAACGGTTTTGATGTGGTTCGCGACGCGGCCAAGGTGCGACGCGAGCTTGGCGTCACATTCCAGGAAATGGTTCTCGATGATGCGCTTACCGGACGTCAGGTCTTGACGTACCACGGCCGACTCTATGGTCTGCGGTCATCTGAACGTCGTCAGCGAACAACTGAGTTGCTCGAATTGGTGGAACTGACAGAGGCTGCGGATCGGCGTTGCCGGGGGTATTCTGGAGGGATGAAGCGCAGACTCGAACTGGCCCGAGCTTTGATGACTGTGCCACGCGTGCTCTTTCTGGATGAACCCACTCTGGGTCTCGATCCGCAGGGACGCGCCAGGATCTGGGACTACCTAGGGGAACTTAAAAGCCGCACCGATCTCACCGTGTTCCTAACAACTCACTACCTGGAAGAGGCCTATCAACTTGCAGATCGGGTGGGCATCATGGATCGAGGTAGGCTTGTTGTCGAGGGAACTCCGGACGACCTCATCGACGAACTCGGTGCGGATACGATTTCGATAATCGGAGACGGACCAAGAGACAAGGTTGCTGATCATCTCGGCAAGTTGGAGTTCGTCCATTCCGTCTCTCCAGTGGACGGTGGAATATTGCTCGGCGTTGAGTCCTCTTCCCGATGGCTCGCCCAGGTTGTTTCCGCCGCTGCAGACAGTGGCTTTAAGGTCCAGGATATATCAGTTTCCAAGCCCGATCTAGGGGCGGTTTTTTTCAAGTACACCGGCCGCGAATTGAGAGACGAGGTGCAAGCATGACGGGAACTTTCGCCGCAACACGTACGATCTGGGCCAAACATATGCGTAAATTCATCGCCAACGGCGAGGAACTGTTTGGCACGATGATCCAACCGGTGCTCTGGGTGGTTCTTTTCGGTGCCGGAATGAAAAGCCTTGTAGGCTCAGCCACTTCGGCGGGAGGCGGTAACTACGTGGGATTCATGTTACCTGGTATTGTTGCACTCAGCGCCATGGGCGGGGCAATAGGCGGTGGAATGACATGGTTGGATGAACGACTGCGCGGGATTGTCAAAGAGTATTTGGTCGCCCCAATTCCGCGGTTAAGCATCCTGCTTGGTAACGCCGGAAGTACCGTCTCCAAGGCTATATTCCAAACCGCTGTCATTTTTGTCGTCGGTATCTTGATGGGGGCCGACCCTGTTGTCGATATCGTCGGCTGGATTGCGGGCGTAGCGCTCATTGTCGGATACGCCCTCGGCTTTACGGGGCTGGCTCTGGCCGTGGCTTCGAAAACCGACAATCTGATGGCCTACCATGCAACGATTATGCTTCTGAACCTTCCGGTACTCTTTCTGAGCAGTGCGCTCTATCCGCTTTCGTCGCTGCCGCGGTGGATGAGAGTCGGCGCGATCGCCAATCCAACCAGCTACCTCGTAGATGGCCTACGGCAAACAGTGCTGAACGGCGCCACCGTCTCCATCGGAACAGCCGAATTTCCCCTTTGGCTGTGTCTGGTTGTGACGACCGGATTTGCCGCTATGGGACTGGCAATAGCGGCACGGCAATTCGCCAAAACAACGGCAAGAGGATAGGTGTGAAACAGAAAGTGTGTCTGATCTCTATGCCGGGGCTCAGCCACCCCAGGCGCTTATCCGCTCCGGCCAGACTACAGAGGGACGAAGGCTCTGTAGAGGTGCAGCGATCCGTGGATCGTGTAGGGACCTGTCGAGGCGGGGATCAGCAGGGAATCCCCCTTGCCGAGGTCCAGGGAAGCGGTTGTCTGGATCCGGCCATTCCCCTCTACAATGATTATCAGCTCTATGCTGCCGCTGCCGGGGTTCCGGTAGGGTCGATCCGGGCGGACGCGAATCTCGGCCAGGCGGAACTCTTCAGCGGGAGTGTGGAATACCCGCTGGCCGGCAACCGTTTCGGAGGGTTCGGCCAGTTGAATGGCACGACCCTGGAAGCGCAGGATGGACAGCAGCTCATCCACATCCATGTGCTTCGGTGTCAATCCCCCACGGATCACGTTGTCCGAGTTGGCCATCAGCTCGATTCCCGTGCCCTCGAGGTAGGCGTGAAGAACCCCCGCCTCCAGGAACATCGTGTCTCCCGGCTGCAGCAGTGCGAGGTTGAGCAGCAACGGAGAAAGCACCCCGATGTCCCCGGGATACATCTGCGCCAGGCGTTCGAGCCAGCGGGGTAAGGCCATCCGGCACTCCGCCGACCGGCTCGTGCCGGCAGTTTGGCCGGGACTGCGGTGAACGGCCATCCGGGCTACCTCCGGCTGCTCGGGCGGCTTTTGCCCGCCCGGCTGCCGTTCGGCCCAGGCCAGCGCCTCCTGGATCGCCTCTTCCCGGGTCTCCCGATCCAGACGCAGCAGTGAGGCGAAGAAGGTTTTCAGCCCGGCTTGACTCGGCTGGTCGCCGAAGGCGGCGATCTGTTTCCCGATGCTGGAGAATCCAACTGAGCAAAGCAGATCGAGCATCTCAGGAATAGGCCGAAAGCCGTTCAGGGCCCAGAAGGGGGTGAGTGCGGAGATCACCTCCGGTTTGTGGTTGTCGTCCCGGTAGTTGCGCTGAAAAGCGTCCAGGGGGATCCCCTGCTCGTTCTCCCTACGGAACCCGTCGCGAGCCTGCTCGAGGTCGGGATGGGCCTGAATGGACAGCGGTCGGGCCGCGGCCAGCACTTTGAACAGAAAGGGAAGACATCCGGCAAATTTTTCCGCCACGGCGGGCCCCAGGATTCCAGGGGGATCCCGGGCGATCAGCTCGGCAAGAGAGATCTCATCACCCTTCTCCAGAAGCACCCGGGAAGGGGCCTTGGGATGAGCCCCCATCCACAGCTCGGCCTGAGGTTTGTCCGCCGGGGAGGGACGGCCCAGGAGCTCGGGGATGGCGCTCCGGGATCCCCAGGCGTATTCCTGAATCGTGTTGCGCAGACGAAAAGCACCGGTCATGGGCGATTTTGGCGATCCTTTTTTACCCATTCGAACTGTAGTACAATAGCCCCCCGGGGTACATCGTGGCAAGAAGATACGTAATCGGTGTGGACAGCAGCACCACCTCCTGCAAGGTCATCGCCTGGGATCGAAGCGGCAGAGCGGCGGCCCAGGGACGGGCGGCGTATCCGACCCTAAATCCTCAGCCCGGGTGGTACGAGCAGGACTCCGAGCTTTGGTGGTCGAGTCTTTGCAGTGCCCTGGACGAGTTGTTCCGAGAAATCTCTCCCTCCCGGGTCGAGGCATTGTGCATCAGCAATCAGCGGGAGACGATCGTGGCGGTGGACCGGGAAGGATTCCCATTGAGACCGGCGATTCTCTGGTTGGATGAGCGCTGCCGAAGTCAGCTGGAGTTCATCGCCCGAATTGTGGGGCCGGAGCAGCTGCACAGGATTACGGGAAAGCCCCTTTCCAAGGTGCCGTCCCTGGCCAAGCTCCTCTGGATCGCCCAGATTGAACCGGAGATCTTTGACAGAAGCAGCAAGTTTCTCGAAGCCCACGCCTTTCTGGTGCAGAGACTAACGGGGAAGTACAGCACCAGTCTGGCCTGTGCCGATCCTATGGGACTCGTGGACATGCGCTCGGGCGCGTGGGCGGTAGAGCTCATTCAAGAGTTCGGATTCCGGCAGGATCAGTTCCCCGAGCTCACGAAGTCAGGGGAGATCCTTGGCTCGGTCACCTCCTCCGCGGCGTCCCGCACAGGTCTCCCCGACGGCCTGCCGGTAGTCGCGGGTGCCGGTGACGGGCAGTGTGCGGGGCTTGGAGCCGATATCACAGGGCCTGATGCAGCCTACCTCAACCTGGGAACGGCCGTGATCGGTGGATTGTACAGCGATGAGTATCGCACCGATCCGGCTTATCGCACCCTCTACGCGCCTGTGCCGGGCAGCTACTATCTTGAAACCGTGATAAAGGGCGGAGTGTTCACGGTCAGCTGGTTCGTGGAAAAGTTCGCTTCGCAGGCGGACAAGTCCCAATCGGGCTCCAGCGTCGAACAGCTGCTGGAGCAGCGCGCCCGGGTTGTTCCCGCCGGATCAGAGGGTTTGCTCCTGGTTCCCTACTGGCTCAGCGCGTTGAATCCCTTTTGGGATCCCGATGCTTCGGGTTCGATAATCGGCTGGAGCGGGACGCACGGCCCTGCGCATTTCTACAGAGCCATTCTGGAGGGGATTGCCTTCGAGCAGCGCCTGGCAGTGGAACAGGTGCTACACAGCGGGGTGGGGGAATTCGAGGAATACCGGATCGTTGGCGGCGGCAGCCGCAGTTCGCTGTGGTGTCAGATCATCGCCGATATCAGCGCTCGGCCCGTGGTGAGCCTGGCCAGCCCGGAGGCCACGGCACTGGGCGCCGGGGTGCTGGCGGCAGCAGCCGCCGGCTGGTTTGCGGACTGCAGAAAGGCTGCGGCGGCCATGTCGGCACGGGGCAAACGCTGGGTTCCGGATCCGGAGAACCGTGAGCTCTATGAGAGAATGTACACCGAGGTCTATCGGTCGCTGTTTCCCACGATCCGTCCTTTGACCGATCGGCTGAGCAAAATCACCAGGAACGGGAGAGCGGGTAGATGAGTGTTGCAGAAACGATCCGCGGCCGGATCATGGAGCGGGCGGCGGGCAAGCGGGTGCGGCGAGCCCAGATAGGACTGATCTACTGTGCGGTTCAACTGGAGAGCGGCGCCACCGGGGTGGCTTTTACCTTTCCCGCCCAGCGCTCGGCTCAAGCCGGCTCATCTCGGCCCTGTGGCGCCGGCCTGAGCGGTCAGGGGGGCCTGGCCGGGAGAAACTCGGGGTCGCTGATCGAGTACCTCGGTGCGGAGGACCTGGTGAGCTCGGCCCTGGGCATGGCCGCCTCCAATGCCGTGATTGCCGATTCGTTCGCCGATCCGCATGCGCAAGGGGGGGATGTACTGGATCACCTGGACATCCGGGAAGGGGATCGCATCTGCATGGTCGGCTGTTTCCTGCCGGTGCTGGAGAAGCTGGGAGAGGCCGGGGTTCGGGTAACGGCCGTGGATCAGGCGGCAAAACCGGGGGCCGAGCCGGCGGATCGCAGTGAACAGCTGCTTCCTGAAAGCCAGGTAGCGATCATTACCGGTACATCGATCATCAACAACACGGTCGACGATCTGCTTCGACTGGCCGCCGATTGTCGGGAAGTGGTGATCCTCGGGCCCTCCACGCCTCTGCTTGCCGAAGCCTTTCGGGGTTTTCAGGTTCACTGCCTGTCCGGAATCCGGATCGATGATCCCGATGCGGTGTTTCGCATTATCGGGGAGGGCGGGGGTTTTCGCTTTTTCAAGGACCACACCACCAAATTGAACATCCGGTTGGGCTGAACTTTCGCTTGACCGCACCCTGGGGAGGGATCAGAATAGGGTATTCTGGGTGCGGAGGAGGATCGGGCTTATGAACGAGAATCAGAAACTCCCGGTTAAGGTCAAGCTCGGTTTTGGGATCGGGGATGTCGGGGGCAACCTCTACTTCACCGTGGTTGCCTTCTGGCTGCTGAACTACTTCACCGACACGGTGGGCCTTGCCGCGGGGATCGCGGGAATAGCCTTCGGCATCGGTAAGGTCTGGGATGCGATTACCGACCCGTTGATGGGCTTCATCTCGGACAGGACACGCAGCCGCTGGGGCCGCCGCCGCCCCTATCTGCTGTTCGGCTCCTTCGTCTGGTTCA
>Ga0307426_1000422_pt1 | contig 29193 bp, 24 predicted proteins | sample SalMarWE160340MG_FD_202165 | JGI IMG/M metagenome (GOLD analysis project Ga0307426, IMG submission 202165) | Salt marsh sediment microbial communities from the Plum Island Ecosystem LTER, Massachusetts, United States - WE1603-40 | ecosystem: Environmental > Aquatic > Marine > Intertidal zone >...
CTGATGAACCCGTGTTCGGATTTGCCGTAGACCTGGGCACGACAACTGTGGATGTGTCTCTTCACAACCTCGAGACCGGGCGCCGCATCGGCCGCAAGACCATGTTGAACCGGCAGTCCGCCTTCGGTGCCGATGTCATCACCCGCACTCAGGCGTTCCACGAAGATCCCCAGGCGGTCCGCAAGGCCGCCCTGGAGACGATCGCCGATTGTGCCGAGCTTCTATTGAAAGAAAACTCCGTGGATAGGCGGAGGGTGGTACGCAGCACGGTGGTGGGCAACTCGATCATGATACACATCCTCCACGGAATGGATCCCCGCCAGTTGACCCTGGCTCCCTATGTTCCTCTGATAGCGAATATGGTGCGGCGCCGGCCGGAGGAGTTCGGCTGGTCCTTTCAGAGCTGCGGCCACGTGGAAACCCTGCCGCTCATTTCCGCATTCGTCGGCGCCGACACCATGGGCGTCATCCTGGCTCTGGGTCTTGAGCACGAGGGGGAGATCTCTCTGTCGATCGATATCGGCACCAACGGGGAGATCGTGCTGGCCAAGGCCGGGGAGTTGATCACTACCTCTACCGCGGCGGGACCGGCCTTTGAAGGCGCCCAGATCTCCTGCGGTATGCGCGCACTGGACGGCGCGGTGACCGGGGTTTCGATCACAGAAAGCGGCCGGATCAATCTCGAGGTGGTCGGCGGGGGAAAGGCCAGGGGAATCTGCGGCAGCGGTCTGATCGCCGTGGTCGCCGAGCTGCTGCATGCCGGCTTGTTAGATACCAGCGGAAAACTGGCCGATCCCGATGAAGTCGAGAATCCGGAGCTCAAAGAGCGCTTCTTCAGGCTGGAAAAGATCATGGCCTTCAGGTTGACCCCCAAAGGTGGAGAAGACGTCTACATCTCCCAGAAGGATATCCGGGAGCTTCAGCTGGCCAAAGGGGCCATCCGCACGGGCATAGACATGCTCCTGGCTGAAACCGGAGTGGAGGTTGAGGCGCTGAAGAAGATCCGCCTGGCCGGGAACTTCGGCTCCGGGGTGGATATCGGCAAGACGATCCGCATCGGCCTGATCCCCGAAGTGGAGGTCGAGAAGGTGGACGTGGTGGGTAACGCCGCGCTTAGGGGTGCTTCCCTGGTGCTGGTTTCCCGGGAATACAGACGGAAAGCCGTTTCGATCTACAGAGGCTGCCGTTTTCTCGAGTTGGCGGCCAAGCCGGAGTTCCAGATGCGCTTCGCCTCATCCATGTTTTTCTAAGCCGACATACGAGTGCCTGGAAACTAGGGGCTGCAACCGGTAGGTTTTGCCGCCTAAACGGTTATATTGCCTCGGAATCCCCAAGATTTAAAGGAAACCAAGAAAATGCCGCAAAAAGAAGCGCCAAGACGGCAGAAGAAGAGATACAGTCGGTTGTTCGAATAGAACCGCCTCAGGAGGTTCTACTACGCCTTGAGCGCCGACAGGATTCCGGGGCGAGGGGGGAAGCGGTACCACTTGCCCGCCGTCCGGATTCCCCTGCCGGTCATCGTGTCGAAGATGAAGTCGGCCAGCTCCTCGATCCTGGTCGTGTGGGACTCGAATCCATTTATAAATACGTTCGCTTGACCGATGCCGGCGAATATCGCCTCCGCGGTAGCCCGGAAGCCGCCCCGCAGTGCGCTCTCCAGCGGAGGCGGGACAGCCGCTGCCGCCTGAGGCTGGTGATTGATCAGCGCCAGGAATCCCTCCTGTTTCTGCCCGTAAAGGAGGAGAACGGCCTTCAACAGGAACAGGGATCCCTTGATCCAGGCGTCTACAGCCCGGTTGATCGTTTCCGTGGCGGTTTCCTGGAGAAGTTTCGGTTCCAGCTCCGGTGTCAACAGGAGAAGGGTCTCGTCGATTCTGTCGAAGCGATTGCGCGCGCTGAGCACAACATTTTTAGCCGAGATAGGAGAACTCCTGTTCCATTTGATTACCAGGAGATCTTCCTCTTCGGATACCACAGGAGTTTCGATGCGAGCCTGACCGGAGCAGGTTGCCGCCACGCCGTATCCTTCGCTGAGATAGCGCCGCACCAACTGATCCCCCAGGGGAGTCGACGCATCCGTGATCAGGGCTACCCGTTTCATTGCACCAGCATCTTAGCAAAGCCGGAAAGACGTGGTCAACGGCAGCGGAAAGCACGGGGCAGAGTCGTATGGCTGCACCCGCTCACCCGCTGCGTCCGCTGCCTCCTATCCCGGTGGTCAAAGCCTGCCGAATCACGTAGGATGAGCCGTGAAAAGATCCGACGCTCTCAAGCTGGTCCTGGTTTCCTTCCTCTGGGGCGGCCAGTTCGTTGCCGCCCGTATCACCGCCATGGAGGCACCACCGTTCACCGCCTCTTTCCTTCGTTTCGTTTTCGCCACGGCCGCGCTGCTGGTCCTTCACCTGACCCGGGAGAAACGCTTCATCCGTTTGACAATGCGCCAGTGGACCTGGCTCACGCTTCTGGGTCTGTCCGGTGTGTTCCTCTACAATCTGTTCTTTTTCTCCGCGCTGGCCATTGCCCCGGCGGGACGCAGCTCCGTGGTTGTGGCCATGACCCCGACCGTGGTTTCCGTGGCGTCGATCATTTTTTTCAAGGATCGTTTTTCGTTGCTTCGAATACTCGGCCTGATGGTCGCCCTTTTCGGTGTATCCTGGGCGATCAGCGGAGGTGATCCGGCGAGCCTGCTGCGAGGTGAGATCGGCAGAGGGGATCTGTACATCTTCGGGGCCATGCTGAGCTGGGCCACCTTCTCCGTTGTCGGAAAGATCATCTTCAAAGAGCTGGCACCTCGTCTGGCGATAACCTACGCCTGTCTGATCGGGACTGCCGCCCTGGCCATTCCGGCTGTACTGGAGGGCGGGTTGGCTGCTGGTTCTGGGTGCAGCCATGGTCATCGGCGGGGTTTTTCTGACCAGCAGATCGTGAGGACAACGAGAGGAAGATACTATGGGTAATAAGGCAAGGGTACTGACGTTCGGCTTCACGGATTCGGAGCGGGAACTCATAGACGAGCGACTGGCAGAGATTGGTGTGCCCCCGCCTGCCCGGCTTGAAAAGCGGCACGGATCCGTTGTGATCGGCGATATTCTGCGGCAGGGGGCGACCGGCAGTGAGGAGTTCGACTGCCGGGAGCGGTTGGTGCTGTTCTACAACTTATCGGATGCGGGGGTGAGATCCCTGATGCAGGTATTCAAGTCCCTCGAGGTCCCCAAACCGATATTCGCCATCGTCACCGAAACCTCGATCACCTGGACACTACGGCAGCTCATGGAGCACCTGATCGAGGAAAAACGGGCTCACGAAGATTCGACGTAGGTATTGGAGAGAAACCACTTGCCGACTTTGGCCATCGCCCAGGGAGCATACACGCCGAGGGTGACGGCGCTCAGAAGCGTCTGTCCCCAGAGCAGGCCGAAACCCCTGCCGGTCTGACCTCGAAAACCGAGTCGTCCCTCCTGTTTCTGCTCAGCCTGGATCTCCGTGTGCCCGGCGAGGTAGCGATAGACCTTGATGTAGGCTGCGGGCAGGTAGATACCCAGGGTGAGGAAGCTCAACAACATCTGTACCCAGATCAGCGACACGGAAGGCCAGAAGCGGCTGTTCCAGGACAGAACCTTGTCGCCGTAGCGGAGGTTGGAAAAGAACCAGCGGTAGATCGCGTACAGGTAGGCGGCAAAAACACTGAAGAAGATCAGCAGCGCCAGGAGTTGCAGCATGAAGGCCTGGAAAGGATTCATAGCCAACGGGGAGGCGGAAATCGTCGGGTCCAGGCGGGTTTGAACCAGCACGAGCGGAATCATGGGAACTACGATGGTGAGCAGAAAGATGAGGAGCAGCCTGCCGCCTTTGCCCGTGAACTCCAGATGCTGCTCTTTGTAGGAGGTTACTCCAACCAGGTAGCGGCAGATGCGGGTGAGGTACCACGGCCCGTAGATGCCCAGAGTGATCACGGTCAGGAAGATCCCAAGCAGGTTCAAACCGAAAAACCTGCCGATCAATCCTTCAAAGTGAAACGGCTCGTTGTCGAAGAAAACCGCCGACACGAGCTTTCGAAGAATCGGAATATAGAACAGGACGGTGAGCAGGAACAGCGCCGCAACCAGCAGTAGCAAGAGGATGATGCTTGCCGTGGAGGCTGTTGCGGTCTCGGTTCTGCGGCTTTGAACCAGGATGAGCACCTCGAGGATCAGCCAGGGTATGAAGAACGAAACGAACAGGGGCAAAAACCTCTTCGCGTCCAGTTCAAAGTCGAATTCCCGTTTCATTTTTCACCCCCGCAGATCTTCGTAGATCGATAGGATCTGTTGTTTGTACTCTTCGGGAGCTTCAACGTGCCCCCAGCCCCGCTGCTGTTGCCACAGTCCATCGTAGGCCCTGTCGTGATAGCTGCGCATCAGATGGGGGATCTGCTGTTCGGCCAGTACGGCATCTAAGAGCCGAGCCTCGATCTCGTTGTTCAACACGAGGATTTTCTTGAACGTCGCCACGGATCTCTCCTCATTCGCACAGTGTTGCCCTGTATCTAGGAATATAGCGGAATCTCTATCTATTTGCTATCCTCATGGCAGGCGGAGGTTCAGGCGTGAAGATAGCTATCGGTCAGATCAATCCTACCATCGGAGACTTTGCAGGAAACGCGGGCAGGATCCTCGACTATATCAGTCGGGCGCACGCGCAGGGTGCCGAGCTTGTCGTGTTTCCCGAGATGTGCGTCTGCGGATATCCACCCATGGATCTTCTGGACCATGGATCATTTGTGGAAGCAAACCTGAAGTCCCTGCGCTCCATACAGCAGCGTGCACCCGACGGGATCGGTATCGTTTTGGGCTACGTCGACAAGAACAGATCCTCCTCCGGAAAACCGCTGGTGAATACGGTCTCTCTGATCCACGACGGCGAGGTTCGGTTCACCCAGAGCAAGTCTCTCCTTCCCACCTACGACGTGTTCGACGAAGCCCGCTATTTCGAGCCGGCGGGTCAACGCCGTACTCATGCGTTTAAGGGTGAGCAGATCGGAATCGCCATCTGCGAGGATATCTGGTGGGAAACCGAACAGAGGGGTGCTCTGCATTATCCGGTGGATCCGGTGAAGGAGCTTCTGGACAAGGGTGCTACTGTGATCATTTCACCGTCGGCCTCTCCCTTCTACTCCGGAAAACTTCAGGTCCGCTACAGGCTTCTCTCCAGTATCGGCAAGTCCTCCGGGGTGCCGGTTGTCTACGTGAACATGGTCGGAGGCAACGACAGCCTCGTCTTTGACGGACGTTCCTTGGTCACCTCGGCTGAAGGAGCCCTGAGTTTCATCGGTGTGGGTTTCGCTGAACAGCTCGCCTTCGTGGACACCGGAAATCTCAAAGCCATCCCGGATTTCGAAGTGGACAGATACGCGGAGATCGAGCAGGCCCTGGTGCTGGGGATTCGCGACTATTTGGGCAAGTGCGGCTTCAAGCGGGTCCACGTGGGTCTATCCGGGGGCATCGACTCCAGCGTCGTGGCCGTGCTTGCCGTCAGAGCTGTGGGGGCCGATAACGTCAGGCTGTTCGCCCTGCCCTCACGGTATTCTTCCCAGGGGAGTCGGGACGACGCGCAGTTGTTGGCCGAGAACCTAGGCGTAAAGCTGCAAAGTTTATCTATCGAAACGATGTTCCAGGCGGGTCTGCAGACTCTGGCGCCGGTGTTCAAGGGCCAATCCGCCGACTCCACCGAAGAAAACCTCCAGGCCAGGATCCGCGGGCTGCTGTTGATGGCTTACTCCAATAAATTCCATTCCCTCCTGCTCACCACGGGAAACAAATCGGAGCTGGCCACCGGCTACTGCACCCTCTACGGCGATATGTGCGGCGTGCTGGCTGTCATCGGGGATCTGTTCAAGACTGAGGTCTATGCCTTGGCCCGCAGTCTGAACCGGGAGAAAACGTTGATCCCCGAATCCGTACTCACCAAAGCGCCGAGCGCCGAACTGAAGCCGGATCAGACCGATCAGGACAGTCTGCCCCCTTACGACCTGCTCGATCAAATCCTTCACCTGTACCTGCTGCAGAGCAAGACCCTGGAAGAGATAACCGCTGCCGGATTCGAGGAGGGATTGGTGAAGAGTGTCCTGACCATGGTAGGCAAGGCGGAGTTCAAGCGGCGTCAGGCTCCCCCGGTGCTGAAGGTCAGTCCCCGTGCCTTTGGAACGGGTCGACGCATTCCCATTGCGCGGACCATCCACGAAGCCTGAACCTCGGTTTTTCTCATGAGCCTCATGTATGGAAATCCGGATAATCTGGGCAAATTTAGTTGACCATATTTGTAATATATGGTTATTTTCTACACGCCGGACAAAGTCCCCATACCAAATCAAATTCACGACAGGAGGACGTGAAAAAATGAAGAAGCGATTCTATTTGATCCTTGCGGTCCTCGTGCTCGCGCTTGCGCTGATCACACCGCAGCTGTTCGCCCAGTACAACCGTGATGTCGTTGTTTCGACGATGCACAACAATGTCCGCTTGCTGGGGGAGATAAATTCGGCGTTGAATGCCAAAGACTTTTACACGACGGGGCTGAGGCTCATGGAGCTGGCCGAAGGGACCTATTCTCTGTCACAGATGGCTCCACCCCGCGGTTTGCAGGCCGAGTGGACACGCATCCAAAGGGAGATCACCGCAGCGGCTTTCCGGGGAATCGGTGCTTGCGGGGAAGAGGACGCAGCAAAAGTGCAGGCCGAGATAGGGAAGATCGTTGCGCTTCGAAACGAGGGTCACAGTAAGTTCAGGTAAATCGGCATCGGCCACCTATCCCGATATCGTTTTGGGGAATTCCTCGACAAGTCGCCTCATATAGTACAGCTCGCTCGTCCAGATGATGGAGTTTAGTGCTCCGAAACGGTCGTTTCTCGTCTGGTACGGGTCGAAGTAGGAGGTTCCCATAGGTCTCTGCAGGGTGAAAGCGAGGAGCTGAGCGATGAGAAGATTCAACTCCCCCAGTCTCGACGGCTTGTTCATGTGGGCATCAAGGGTCAACAGGGTGTGAGAGAGCTCGAACCCCCGGAAAAGAAGGAGCGGGTTTCCAAGAACATGGTTGATGCCGCCCATGGGATTGAACTCGGAGTCGGGATCGGGACGGTTCAGGTAGATCCTGGAAAGAAGAGCATCGAAGTGGTCGGGAAGTCCTTTAACCGGGAATCCCGAATCCTGGAGCGACACGGCCACCCGAACTTCGGAGAGGGTCGTATCCAGATCCGCTGCCCCGTCCTCCAAACCCAGGAGGAGCAGCGGCTGCGGCTTCCGAGAGAAAAAACCGGATCCAAGCGTTCGCACAACTTTCCTGTATCGGTCCTTTCCCGTGATTCTGTGCAGCTCCAGGAACAGTTCGACCAGCATGGGCGAGCCCGCAGCCGTCCCGGCTGACAGGAGAGAATCGGGATAGAGCAGGTTGGCGAGATCATCCAAATCCGGATTCGCCCGCAGAAGCGAATCGGCCATATGCGAAGCTGCATCCAGATAAACTGAGGCGTGTAGGCCTATGGACTGCAGGGCGCCGGCAATTCGGAGAAGCGTCAACGCGATGGCGGCTGACTGATGCAAGGGAATGGTAATTGTGGAATCAGGAGGAAGCCAGGATTGGCGGTCCTTCCAGTAGTACGGGTAGAACTGCCCTCGGGGGTGTTGGCCCTTCAGGGAGAAATCAACCAGACGCAGAGCAAGCTCGACGGCGTCCTTGTCCGCCGGAAGATGCTGCAGCTGTATCAGTGCCAGAGTGCACCCCGCCAGTGAAGAGAGTCTGTTGCCCCCCTCTGTTTCCAGAAGTCCACACAGAGGACCGCGATCCAGGAGAAATATCTTTAAACATTCTTCAATTCCATCGCTCAATGTTTGGTAAATGCCTGCTGAAGATAGCCGCGGTGGGGCATGCAACCTGCTCTTGTTGCGCTCCAGGACGGCGCTGATACCCCGCCGGTGGATCTGATCCGGGGGAGCTGTAACAACATTGAGTCGCAGGTTGTATTCGAGGTGGCCTTCGCTTTGTAAGAATTGCGTATCCTCCCTTCCTCGCCTTGTTTTTTTCTTCGACGGTTTCACTGCGGCGGGTACGCGGAGTTCGGTCCGGGCAAAATCTGTTTCCTCCTCGAAGTGCAGACGCTGCACTTCGATACTTCCCGCTTCCTCGGGGGATGCGGCCGGATCACAAAAGATGAGCACAGATTCCGGTTTGCTGAACAGAAACAGCCCATTAGCATAGCAGGTTCGTTCACCGGGGCACAGCTCTCCGGATACGGGAACGGATCGGCCGATGCTGACGCCGGGAAACGAGTAAGCCATCTTGGAGTCCGCAGGCAACTCCAGACAGAAGCTCAGCCCGAAGCTCCCTTCGGGAACGATGTTCCAGTGTCTCTCTATGCAGAATCCGTGAGCGGTCTCCGCGATAAAATCGCGTATGGTTGATGTGAGGAAATAGGCGACAACCGTGTCACCCCGGCAGGAGATACTTTCGGGATAGCGGATTTCACCATCCTGGTAGAGGCTGTAGCGCAGCCGATATGAGATCGACAGTTTCTCTATTTGAATTGTACGTAAATCCGCCTGTTTGATGCGCATGATCCTGGATGCAGCGTGGGGCGCTGCCTGTCCGATAATAGCACGGCTGTCGACCTCGCGTCAGCTCGATTTCCTGTGAGGAAACTATCACTATGTCCGGGCTGTCCGCCATCTCCACAGCAGGCAGACAGCAAACGTTATGAACAGGAAAATGCTGAGAAACAGAAAGACGTAGCGGATTCCCAGGAAGATCGCGACTGCACTGCCGGCCATTGGTGAGACGCTCCAGGCTAAAGATCCCGATGTCGTGACCAAACCCATCAGCAGTCCTCTCCGTGCGGGAGTGACTTCAGCGCTCAGCTTGGATTGGAGAAGCGGTTCGACAGCTCCAATGAAAAAAAAGATGGCAAGATAGAAAGGAACGAAACAGAGCAGCGTAGGAGCGAGGAAGCTCGGCAGGGCTACCAATCCAGCAAGACCGACAAACAAGGTTATCAGCTTTGATTTACTGTATCGATCTCCAAGTCGTGCAACCTTGGTATGAGGACTGCTATGAATTGCTGTGCCTTACATATGTTTGATACGAGAGAACCACTTGTCCTTCAGCTTCCGCCCGAATGGCACTCCTTCCTTGGTATTCCCACTCATGAAGAAATCCGGGGTGACGCCCTGTTCGGACAGCAACTCGATCGTGCGAATGTTGAGCAATTGAGCGATTAATGCAAGTGAACAGGTAGAGGAAGCCCCGGTTTTCCTCCCTATCCTGTTTAGATCGATAATCATGTCCCCTACAGGTGTGTAGCAGTCCAGGTGAAGATCCACCAGTTCGTGCAGATTCTTAGCAGATGGATGGCGGTTGGCGCAATCAGGTTCGACGTTCTCGGCAAATTGGCTGGAGCTGATGCCAATGCTCTTGAGGCCCCGCTTGCGGCATTCCAACGCGCTTTCAATCGTCGTGCCGTTGATGCCGTTCACGTTTATAATGATCATGATCTCTCCGGTCCGGACCCTGTAGTAATCGAACGCCTTTGGTACCAACGCGGGGATGTTTTCGGTGGCCGGATGGCTTTCAAAGCACGGTGTTCCGCCAGGAATAATCAGGTTGTAGTTGAGAAGTGAACCGGCACGCATGAACAGCTCACAGGCGATCATGAAGTTGTGTCCCCCGGTTCCGTACACGTGGATGAGCTGATCCTTCCTCACGGCTTCGGCCATCCATTGAGCCGCCTGCTCGATTTTGTCCAGTTCGTTCTCCATTACCGACTTCATCTGGGAAAGAACCCCATTGAAATACTTTTCAAAAACTGGCGTAGACATACTTCCTCCTGGTTTATCCGGGTAACGATATGTTTAGATTGTTATGATAATCATATCTTATGAACATTTTGCTGTCAAGAATTATTCCCTGATTCCAGCCTACGTGCCAAGACCCGCGATAGTTTGTACCGACAAGCACAGACCTCTAGTTGGATTTCACTTTAGCGAGAATTACGTTAAAAAAGAATCTCTATGGCGATTGTCTGTGGGGTTTATCCAAATTCAGGGAAATGGAACCCCGGAAGCGACGTTTTTCGTTATGGCCTCTTTGTGAGAAGGAAAGGGGCTCTATGCAAACGAAACGTTCTCCCTCCGGACTAAATAGCGTTACCGCCTCGAAGGTACTCGACGGATCCCCCAAAACAGGAACGATAGTCCGCAGTACATAGCGATCGGTTCTTAGGGTATAGGTAGCAAAGCTATTGGTTTTACTGGGTAAATAGGTGGTATCGTGCCCACGATCGAAGTGAAAAACAGCCGGCTTAGATTGCCCTTCTACCGGGAGCTCCACCACTGCACTGTTTCTGTTTTTCAGGTCGTAGTAGAAGTGGATTCCCGCTTCCACGGGTTGCTCAGCGTTTAGATCGAAGTGGATATTCAAACCGGATTCTGTAATCCGATAGCAGATCTCCGCTTCGAAAGCGAATCCAGTTATCTCCGCAATTGTGTATCCCTTGATCCGATCTTCGCTGGTAAGGCTTCCAGTTACCGAATCCCTATCCGCACTGTATCGCCACTCGGCATAACGAGCCACACCATGCTGAAAAGGATCGCGGACGTTCATCAATTGGAGGTATCGTACGTGGGTAAAGGCTTCCAGATCGACCTCGGGGATTGATTTCCGTTGATTGAAATGCGGTAGAATTAAGGGCCCTAGACCCTTACGGGATTCGTAGAAGGCTTTTTCTCTGCTTCTGTCAAGTATCGGTTCATCCTGAAAGCACAGATCGATTAGGCTCAACCCGAATGTTGGGGAAATGATGGCGCGTATGTTCTGATTCTGGATTGCAATACATTCGCCAAATAGATCATGTTTGATTTGTTCCATAGTATAGAACATACCAGCTTTGCGGCGATTTGTCTAGTTCATCCCTTGCCGTTCTCATTCTCTTTGCTCGACACCCGGGCAACGTTTTGCTACGGTAATATTCTGTCGAACCCGCTCGTAAAGCACGGATCGGCGGGCGAGCCTCGAAAAGAACTATGGGAAGACAGGCTATCTTTGATCTCTTGCACTTTAAAGTATCCTGGCCACCAGTAGTAGTTCCCTTCGGTCTGGATCCGTTCGGGTGGCATGGATCGCGGGGAAGCTATGACGATTTGTGTGGGTTCGCCCTACGGTATTGTACACTGCTGCCCAAGGTCTATCCGTTGGAAGAACCGCTGTTTCTGGGTGAAGGAAAGGTATGTATCGACACAGAGGAAACCGAAGATCCAGACGGCAACCGAGTACGCAAACACAGGTTGATCGGCGGACCGCGTCCACTGAGGATGGAAGAAGTGAAAAGCAGCGGAGAGATGTCCTGGAAGACGAGGAAGCGCTGGATCGAAACAGAGGAGGATTTCGTTGCTTTTCTGTCCCTTGATTCGCTGCAGCCGGCCGTTCCGGATATCGAGTCCGTTCGCACCAAAGAAGAGCAGATCGGAAAGCACGGGCTTCCGTATGCCGAGGTCCGCGACCCCTTTGGGGTCGTTTCGGAGATGTTTCCAACAGAGCTTTTCTATATAAAAACCATCAATGATAGAAAGCGCATCGAAAAGCTTCTGTTTTTCACGGGGCGGAGAATTCTAGCAAGCGTAGAGCGCCTGTGCAGAGACACGGGCAAACCCTTCATTCTCCGCATGATCGGATCGGAAAAAGCTATTCCCCCGTTCATGAGCCGGAGTGATTTCCTGCAATTCGAAGGACCGTTCTACAGGCAGGTCGCGGGAATCGCCTCGAAGTATGAGGTTCCTGTGGCGTTTCACTGTCACGGTCCGGTTCGAGATATTCTATCCGATGTTTGGTCGATGGGATATTCGTTCGTCGAACCGTTCGAACCACCTCCGCGGGGAAACCTCACGGTGGCCGAGGCTCTCGAACTCACAGCCGGCAGGGGTGTAGTTTTTGGCGGTGTGGACGACGTCCTTCTGAGTACGGGCCGCGTAGAGGAGGTTCGCGATGCTGTTGAACGCTGTCTACGGGAATCTAAAGACAGCGGTCAGCCGTTCATCCTTTCCCAGTCGGCCACGCCGTTTTTCGATCCTTTGAGCGAAAACGCACAAAGGAATCTCCTTCTTTTTCTTCAAATAGGCGTGGCTGGTTGAGCGCTCCCGGTGATCTACCGATCGCTTACCCCTTGACCGCTCCGATGGCCAGACCGCGCTGGAAATAGTTTCTGAAGATCAGGAATATAATGACTGGGGGAATGATCGCCAGCAGAATGATCGCCGACATGATTCCAAAGTGCCAGCGTTCCCACTTCAGGAAGGTTAGGCCGACGGACAGAGGTATCGATCGAGCCGAAGAGGATAGCGTTCTTGCCAGGGTATATTCTCCCCAGACACTGCGGAAGCAGAGGATTCCTGCGGTTAGAAGTCCGTTCTTGGCCACGGGAATCATGATCTGCAGCCAGGTCCGGAACGGCGTACAGCCATCGATCTCCGCGTAGTCAATCAGCTCGTCCGGTATGGTCCTGAAGATCGCCTGCATGATGAAAATGGCAAAGGGCGCGTTCACCGCAATGTTCGGCAGGATCAAACCGATCAGACTATCGTCGATCTGGAGCTTGAACTCCATAATGTACATGGGTACGAGCAGGGCTCCCAAGGGGAAGGTCATGGTCAGAAGCATGGTAATCAACATCGGCTTTCGTGACCTGAATTTGAACTTGGCGAAGCCGTAGCCTCCTGCTGCGCTGATGATCACTACAAAGATCGTGCTAACCGCCGTCAGGATTACACTGTTCAGGTAATAGGCTCCCAACTTTATCCCGGAAGAGGCAATCATGTGGAAATTCTCCAGGGTTAGATTCAAGGAGAGCAAAGCAGGATTGTTGAACGTATCGAACTCGGTCTTGAACGCGGTGGCGATGATATAGAGAAACGGAAATATGAATACGAACGAGACCACCGCTAAGATCACGTGAACGAGTAACTGCCAACCCTTTATTCGTCTCAGCCGTATCATGAAGCTCTAATCCGTCTTGAATATTTTTAGGTTTGCTACCGACACCAGCAGAATTGCGAAACTCAGGAAATAGGCCATGGCCGATGCTTTGCCCATCTCAAAGAATTCAAATGCCGTGCGGTAAAGGTAGAAATAGATCGTCTCGGTGGCATGCAGCGGGCCTCCCCGGGTGAGTACCATGGGGTGAACGAAAATCTTGAAAGCACGAATGATGGCCAGCACACTGACCACCGCCGTGGTCTCCCGTATCTGAGGGAGCGTGACGTAGAATACTCTTTGGATACCGCTGGCACCATCGATTTCGGCCGCTTCTATCAATTCGCGGTCCACACCCTTGAGGGCGGTCAAAAACAAAATGACCTGATACCCCATCTCCCAGTTGCTGATCAGGACCATTATCAACAGCGCCGTCCAACCGCTCTCGACCCAGTTGAAAGGCTGTAGTCCCAAACGCTTCGTGAGAAAGAAATTGAAATAGCCGTTGGTCGGATCGAGCATCAACAGGAAGATGAGACATCCCAGAGAAATCGGCACCACCAGGGGAACGAAGATGGCGCTTTCATACAGTGTCGTTCTTCTGCCCAGCGAGTCGAGGAGAAGGGCCAGGACGAGCGGTGTAATGATGCCGATCGGGATTCCCAAACCGACGAACACCAGGGTCACTTTTATCGAGTTGAGAAATAGCGGGTCCTTAAAGATCTCTACGTAGTTTTGGAACAAGATAAAGGTCGGTGAGGCATCGTAGGCGAAATTGTAGCTGGTGGTGCTCAGAAACAACGAGTAGAGCAGGGGAAAGATCATGAACAGCAGAACAAAGAGAAAGGCGGGCAGAACAAAGAGAAAGCCTGCGAGGCGTTTTCGCATGGCCCGTGTCATCGCCATCAACCTTCTCCTCTATCGTGAGAAAGATGGGTCTCCCGTCCGATCTCGAAACGGGAGACCCTACGAGAGGCAGTATGCGCCTAGTAGATCCGTTTGTCGATGCTGTCCAGTTTCTCCTGAACTGCCTTCAGGCAGGCATCGAGATCTTGTTTGCCCAGCAGATAGGCCTGGATGTTATCCGCCAGGCCGGCTGTAAACACGTGGTGCTCCCGGTACTGGGGTGCCGGAGCACTCTTGCGAGTAGCTATAAGCATCTGCTCCCATTCCGGCGAAGAGGCGAAGGCATATGCACTCTTCAGGGAAGGCATCTTGCCGTACACGTTCAGCATCTTCGACTGAAACAGGTCCGTCATGTAGATCTCCTCAATGAACTGAACAGCTGTATTGGGAGCCTCGGACTCCTTGGGAACGGCAAAGCCTGCTATAAACAGCATGCTCCCGCCGTCCAGCCCGCCGGGATAGGGAAGAGGCCCGGTATTGTCGCTGCCTAGAGACGGAGCTGCCTCCGGCCAGCGAGAGCCGCTTTCGTACAGCAAGGCCAGCTTTCCCGCGGTGTAGGCGACCCGGCCCGCGTTTCGGTCGGTCATGGTCGCGGTGGTGATCCAGCCGTTTTCCACACCCTTTCTCCAGGCTGCGAGGATCTCCCTGGATTCCGGGGTGTCCACCACAAATGTGACACCATCCTCTTTGAAGAAGCTGCCCCGCAGTCCCTTAACGGCGCTGTAGAAGCTGTTCTCCGTGCTGCCCGCGTCCAGACGAATGCTCATACCGGCCTGCTTCCCCACAGTGGCTTTGCCCGCCATGCTCACAAGCTCATCCCAGGTTTTGGGATGGGGTATATTGCCGTCTTTGTCGGCTACTCCTGCTTCTTTAAGCAACTTCTTGTTGGTATTGATCCAGTAGATCTCTCCCATGATAGGCAGGTAAAAGACTTGCTCCCGGATGGTCCCGACGTCTAGGATCGACTCTACCAGCTTGTCTCGGGGAAAACTCTCCCAGAAACCCAGCTCATCGAAGCTGAAGAGCATATCCTTCATGATGAAAGCGGTGGTATCCTCAGGGTTCTCAACCACCAGAAGATCCATATCGCTCTTGCCGCCGGCCCACTGGATGATGTACTTATTCACATCCCTGCCTTCGAATGATTCGAAGGTTACTTTCATTCCCGGATGCGCGCTCATGAACTTGTCTGCCGCCTCACCGATAAAGGCCTTTTGGGTGAGCCAATCTACCGAACGGATGCGGAGCAGATTCGGCTCCTGCCTTTCCTCTCCTTCTGCTGCTCCTGGCTGCTGGCCCCCGGCTTGTACAAAGCTCAAGGCAACCAGCGCGAAGAGCGCAACCAGAGCAATTCGTGGGATTCTGTTCATAGATTCCTCCTTAGACAGATTTTATTTTTAACGGCCTCTTGCCCCACGGCACACGGCCATTATGTTCAAATTAGAGATTCTTTTTCATAAATCTCTCTATGCTCTCCAAATGGAGCTCCATGCTGCGTCTCGCGTTTTGGGTATCCCCCTCCTTTATAGCAGTGAAGATCTTTCTGTGATATTTCTGGCTGTTGTCGGAGATGCGCTTCTGGTCTTCCGGTTCTAGGGAAATCACCTCCATCTGCTGAATCGCAAGCGGTTCGCTAATATTGCGCATCATTACTTCTAAAAAGGGGTTTTTGCTCATTTTACTTATAAAAAGGTGAAACTCATGATCAGCTTTCGAGTAGTGGACATGATTATTTTCCCGATTCGCCTCTTCCAGCTCTCCGAGCAATTCCTGTAAGACTTCCAGCTCCTCCATTGTTCGTCTCTCTGCAGACAGACCGACAATCACTGTTTCAACGAGCTTTCGGGCCTCCAGCAGCTGGAGAACCGCCGCACGACCGAGCAAGGTCCCGAATTCGGAACCGGAGATCATTTTATCCGCCGTTATGTCGTTGATGTACGTTCCGCGGCCCTGATACTTGGTGAGGATACCAACGGACTCCAGCTTGTTGAGTGCTTCCCGGATCGTTGTCCTGCTGATTCCCCATCTCTTGCACAGGATGTCGTGGGAAGGGATTCGATCTCCCGGTTTCAACTCACCATTACGGATTGCAGCCTTGATCTTTTCGATCACGATGTCCGAAAGGCTCGCTTTTTTAATGAAGTCGTCCTTGAACATCAGTCGACCTGCCTCCACGTTGTCTCTAGATCATCATGCCGATCAGTGGCGATTAACTCTAGTACGGCTCAGCACCTATTTTCACTTCCAGGCTTGCTACGAAGGAAGAACTAAAATATAATATCAACATATCTTATGATGAATAGAGTGTCAAGAGGTATTTATGAGTAATGAAACTGCGACGATCATCGACTGCCATAACCATCTTACCGACGATTTTAATATAGACAGCGCCGATAAATATTTTCTTGATTTGGAAAGAGCCGGAGTGAAACGGGTGATGGTATGTGCGACAAGCCACACCCGCTGGGGCGGAAATCAGGCAACCCTCGATTTCAAACGCCGCTATCCCGAGAGATTCGTCGTCTTTGCCTACATCGATGTCGATCGAGATCCAGTCGACGACATACGGAAATACAAGGAGCAAGGTTTCTCCGGTCTCAAAGTAATACAGACGGAGGAACGCTACGACGACCAGAAGTACATGAAGTATTACGCCGAAGCCTCCAAGGCAGATATGCCGGTTCTCTTCCACACAGGTTTCCTGGGATTGAGACCGGGACGAAACGTCCGATGCGATTATTACAGACCCATCACCTTGGACTCTGTTGCACGATACAATCCGGATTTGCGCATGATCTGCGCTCACATGGGAAATCCTTGGTGGGAAGAAGGATTTCTCGTGATGTGGAAGCATAAGAACATTTACTGCGATATGAGCGGCTTATCAGCCTGCCGAAGGGATCTCGATCTTTGGATCAGGCTTTTCAAACCCAACGGAGAACTCCACGAAGCAACATCAAAGCTTGTTTTCGCCAGTGATCAGTTCCTCTTCGGATCTACCAGATATTCGGATCAATACATCCAATATCATCGCCGGCTCTTCGATCTTCTCGATTTGGATCAGGAGTCCCGACACCGGATCTTAGCCAAAAACTTCCTCAGGATTATCGGTGAGGGTTGAGCCCGACTTTTCTACTTGAGGATTTTGTGTACCCGAAGTTTTCCTTTCTCCCATGAGAACACCGCCAGGGACCCGCATCGCCCGGCGTAGAGCTGAATCTGCTGTTCGATACCGAAATACCGTGCCGGATTCACCGTTGCCATAATCAAGGCCTGTTCCAGAGGAAAACCTGCTTCAGCGGTAAGGAACTGCACGTCCAGGTCAAGGGTCTTGGCGGCTCCGCTCAAGAGGTTTGTTCCTTTTTCCTTGACCCACAGCCCGCCATTCTTCAATACCACAGTCATTTCGTTGGCCTCGTACTCTCCGTCAGGCATTCCTGAAAGGCTGGACAAGTCAGAAATCAAGATCGAACGCTCGACTCCCTTAGCCTTGATGGCGGCGCGTAGTGTGTAGTGGGGAATGTGGTAGCCGTCTGCGATAAAGCTTGCCCACAATTCATCGAGAGACAGCTGAGACCAGATGATGTTGTGCTGGCGGTGAATCATGGGGGTGCAGCCGTTGATCAGGTGTGACGCCAAATCGGCGCCTGCAGCGACAGCGGCTCGGACGGTCTGGTGATCGGCATGGTGGTGAACCAGTCCTACCTTCACCCCCTCAGCTCGGAGCTTGGCGATGAACGCCAAAGCGCCATCGCGTTCCGGGGCTAAAGAAAACAAGCCGATATGACCGCCGGCAGCTTCCTGCCAGCGGTCGAATTCCTCTGGATCGGGATCCCTTTGAAAGCGCGGAAGGTGAACACCTCTGTATCCTTCCTCAGTGGACACGTAGTGGCCCTCCAGATGGATGCAGTGGATCCCCGGAGCCGCCCGCTGCTGGACCGCCTGGTTGATGATGCCAAGGTTCCGCTCGACTATCTCGGGGGTGTTGCTGCAGATCGTCGGGCACCAGCGCAGCACTCCGTGTTTCTCCAGGCCGTCATTGATCGCGGCGATCTTATCTATATCCAGGTCCTTTTCACTAAGATCGTGCCCGAGCATCCCGTTCATTTGGATGTCGAACAAGCCGGGGGTCAGCCAAAACAGCACTTCGTCGACATTGGCATCGTCCAGGGGTCGCAGCGATTCCAGACGGCCGTTTCGAAACATCACCTCGAATGCCCCGTGTCTGCCGGGGATACGACAGACTTCCTTAAAGATCATTTCGCCCTTCCTTTCCGGACTACAGGTGTTTTATTCTCGAAAACCACTTCGCAGTCAGCTTTTCGCCTTGAGGCACTCCTTCCTTGGTATTGCCGCTCATGTAGAAGTCTGGGGTGATTCCCTGGTCGACGAGCATTTCGATGGAGCGAGCGTTGATCAGCTGTACGATCAGCACCAGCGGACAAGTAGAAGAGGAGCCGGTTTTCCGATTGATATTCTCCAGATCCAGAATCATGTCGCCAACCGGAGTATGGCAATCTATGTGCAGATCGACCAGATCGTGAAGATTCTGTCTTGATGGATGGCGGTTGGCACAATCCGGTTCGACGTTCTCGGCAAACGAGCGGGAGCTGATGCCGATGCTGCGAATCTTGCGCTGGCGACACTCCAAGGCGCTTTCAATGGTGGTGGAGTTGATACCATTTACGTTGATAATCAGCATCAGATCACCCGCCTTAACGCGGTAGTAATCGAACGCTTTAGCCACCAGCCCCGGCAGATTCTCCGTCGTAGGATGGCTTTCGAAGCAAGGGGTTCCGCCGGGCATGATGATGTTGTAATTCAGCAAGGATCCAGCTCGAGTGAACAACTCGCAGGCGATCATGAAATTGTGTCCACCGGTCCCGTAAACATGAACGATTTTGTCCTGCTTCACTTCCTCGGCAAGCCAGCCTGCAGCCTGCTCGATCTTGTCGATCTCCTGATCCATTACCTGCTGCATCTGCGCGGTGATTCCGTTGAAGTACTTTTGGTATAATTTCGAGTGCATGATTGACTCCTTTGTCGAGTATATTCTTCATACGATATGATGATATTTTTACTTTAACCGAAACTGATGGGTCTGTCAAGTTTCGTTATCGGTGCACAAGTGTGCAGCGATCCGGCAGGCGGTCCGAAACTGTTCCAGGTCCAGCCATTCGTCATTCTGGTGGGCATTGTATAGTCCCATTCCCATGCCCACTGATGGCACTCCTGCTTCTACCAGAGAGTTTGTATCCATTCCTCCCTCATCGGCGACCATTACGGGTTTCAGTCCGCAGGCGTAAACGGCGCGCTTTGCAGCCAGGACTACGGGCTCCTGCTCGTCAAGAGAAAACGGATCGTATATCGGTCCGGCTGAGAACACGACGCCGGCCCGCTTCTTCTCTCCTCTTTCGTGATTGTAGCGCACCACGGTTCTCTGGAACTCACTCCTCCACTCTTTTAGAATCCTGTCCCGGAAGCTCTTCTGGAACGAGCGTGCTTCCATCAATACCTCCAACTCGGGCATTACCTGGTTGCTCATCGTACCGCCGTGCAGCACTCCCAAATTCGCAGTGCCCTTTCCATCTGGTTTGTTGATGGCGCCATGCCATCCACTGTCGGTCAGAGTTGCCATTGCCTTGGCTTCGATCTCTGCGGCAGATATTCCGTTCTGTGGCCGCGAACCGTGTGCCGCAATTCCTCGGACCGTGATGTACAACCGCGCCACGCCGATACTTGTATTGACGATTTCCCTCGGATCTTCCCCGTCGAAGTTGAAGCCCATAATCGGCAATGGATCTCCCAATACGCTTTTGTCTAGAGCTCTTGAGCCGACCAGGCCAAGCTCTTCCTGTACAAAGAAAACGAACGTGCAGGGTGGATGGTCGCAGCCCCGCGCCAGTAACTCACCGATCACCTGAACCAGGATGGCACAGCCCGCTCTGGCATCAGCACCAAGGGAGCGCCCCTTGGCCTTATTGATCAGGCGATCGCCTTCGAGGATAGGATCGCTTCCCACGGCCGAGGCGATTGTATCCATGTGTGTGGACAGCAGCCGACGTATGCCGATTCCTGTTCCCGGTAGATCGACTACGAGATTTCCCACCTCCCCGCCGTAAGGGCTTCGCCGTTGTGCATCATCGGCTCTGATGCATGACTTGGGTACGCCGCTGCCCAGAAGCATCGTGCGAATTTGATCTGAAATCTCTTTTTCTTGGCACGATTGGCCGGCAACCCGTATCAGATCGAACAATCTCCGTATGTCATCGTCCACTTACTCTCACCTGTTTGATGCGCATGATCCTGGATGCAGCGTGGGGCGCTGCCTGTCCGATAATAGCACGGCTGTCGACCTCGCGTCAGCTCGATCTGAGGATATAGTTCTTGCAATCCTGCTTGCGGCTCGATCCGAGTCCGTGTATACTAGTATAGCTAAATGAACGTTCATTCAGCTATACGGTTATTCAGATATTCAGTTTTCAGTGCGAGGCGACAAGACTAATGGCTCGACCCAAAGATGAGAGGATGCGCGAGGGGATTCTCACAGCGGCGTTCCATATGTTCGGAGAGCGGGGCTTCGGCGCTACCACCATCAAGGACCTCGCCCGCAGCCTGGATATCTCTCCAGGGTCCGTATACACCTACTTCACAGGCAAGGAAGATCTGTTTCGCTGCACGGTTGAGGAGGGATGGCAGCGCTTTCTGGTTGAAATACGCAGGATCGTGACCGCGCCGAAACAGCTGAAGGAGCGCTTCGACAGCATTTTGGACTACTGTTTCGAATCGTTGAGGGAAGCCCTTCCATTGCTGCGGGGAATGCTCTTCGACTCCAGACAGAGGCAGCTGCTGCAGCAGAACCTGCAGCTGTTGTGTGGGTTGTTGGAGAGTTTGATCCGGGAAGGACAGAAACAGGGACTGATTCGCGTTGTTCTGGCGGAGGAGCATGTTCGGGTCCAGGTTCGGATCTACGTCTTTGGGGTCCTCTCCTCCGTTGCTCTGGCCCAGGATGAGAAGCTGGAACAGGAAATCGCGGCTGTGAAATCCGCAGTAAAACACCTCCTCTACCAGAGGCTGAAGTTGGAGGGTAACCCGTGAAGAAACGCTGGTGGCTGTTCATCGTTCTGATTGGAGTTGCAGCCGCCCTGTTCTGGGTGGTTGCTCGGTGGATCACTGCTCCAGATAGTAGAGTTTCAGAGCCGGAGCAGAGGGTAACGGTCCGAGTTGAGCTTCCTCGCATCGGCACCATTGAGCGAGTGTTGAGCACCTCCGGTACCCTGACCGCCGGAAGCACGATCAACATTACATCGAAGATCTCGGGACGGATCGAGAAGATTCCCGTCCGAGAGGGGTATGCGGTGGCTGAGGGCGAGCTGCTCGTGCAGATCGATGAGCAAACCCCCCGGCTGCAGCTCGAGCAGGCCTATGCTGCCTGGCAGGCCGCCCAGGCGCAGTACGAAAAAGCGCTGAAAGGGCCTCGCCCGGAGGAGTTGGAGAACGCCCATGCACTGTACGAGAAGGCCGAGAAGGATTTAACCACGTCGGAGGAAAACTTCGCCCGATCGGAACAGCTGTACGACAGCGGTGCCATCCCGAAGGCTCAATTCGAACAGGTCGAGTCTACCCTCCGCGGGGCTCGGACAGAGCTGGAGAACGCCGCTCGAAGTCTGCGGATGCTGGAGGAAGGAGCGACTCCCGAGGAAAGGCGGATGGCCCAGGCCCAGGCGGAGGCGGCCAAGGCAGGCTACGAACTGGCCCGTCTCCAATTGGAAAACACCAGGATTCGCGCCCCAGAAGCAGCCGTGGTCGCCAGGGTGCTCCAGGATGAGGGGAATATCGTAGGGACTTCAACCCCGATTTTGATTTTGGTACAGGATGACCGAATCCAAGTCAAGATCGAGTTGGCGGAAAAGTACTACGGGCAGACGTTGAGAGGCGGCGAGTCCCTGGAGGCACGGATATTCCCCCAGGCCTATCCCGGAACAGACGCTTTCCAGGGACGTATCTTCACGGTGGCCCCAACCATCAATCCCGGGAGCCGTACCTTTACCGTTACTCTGGATATCGCAGATCCCCGGGATCTGCTGCGTCCGGGTATGTACGCGGAGATCGAGCTGGTTCTGCAACGCATAGCCGATGCCCTGCTGTTACCCGCCTCCGCGGTGCTGGACCGAGCCGAAGAGCGGTTCGTATTCGTAGTCGAAGGATCCGGACAGACCGCGGTGGCCTCTGCCCGGACAGTGGTACCGGGTCTGTCCAACGCCGCCGAGGTGCAGATCTTGTCCGGGATCGATCCGCAAGACCGGGTGATCGTAGAAGGCAATTCCTTCTTGGAAGAGGGACAACGCATCGAGGTTCTGGAAGGGCAATGAAGCTACCCGACCTGTCCGTCAAGCACCCGGTTACCACTACCATGGTGTTCCTGGCCCTGCTGATCCTCGGGCTGGTATCCCTGTCCCAGCTTGGATTGGAGCTGCTGCCGGATATCTCCTTTCCCACGGCGGTGGTTTTTACTCGCTATCCCGGGGTGGGACCGGAGGAGATCGAGTCCAGTCTCACAGAACCCATCGAGGATGCGGTTTCCACACTCAATGGCGTGGAGCGAATTTCCTCCGTGTCCAGCGAAGGGGTATCGATGGTGGTTATCAATTTCACCTGGCGAACGAACATGGATACGATCGTTTCGGAGATCAGGGAAAATGTGACCGCCATCGAGGATGATCTTCCCGCAACTGCCGAACGTCCTTCAATCGTGCGCTTCAATCCGGAGTTCCTGCCCTCCATCGTGCTCAACGTTTCTTCGCCGACCGCCGGTCTGGACCTGCGCCGGCTGGCTGAACAGAGCATCGTTCCACAGCTGGAGAAGATCGAGGGAGTAGCCACCGTTCAGGTGTTCGGCGGCAAGATCGCCGCGGTCACCTGCACGCTGGATCTGAACAGCATTCGCAAGCTGGATATCCCGATCTTGAACATCCAACGGGCGTTCGAAGGGGAGAATGTGAATCTTCCGGCCGGTTCGATCAGCGTCGGCGATCGTTATATCGTTCTGCGGGCCCTGGGGGAGTTCAGCTCCTTGAGAGATATTGAAAATGTCCTGATCGGCTACAGGGAAACGGTCCCGATCTATTTGAAAGATGTGGCGGAGGTAGATCTCGGGCATCTGCCGCGGGAACAGTTCTTTCGAACCGAAAGTGGTGAGGGAGTCCAGCTGGCGGTGCGCAAGCAGCCGGGGCACAATACCGTGGACATCAACCGGGAGGTAAAAGATCAGGTTCGTCGGCTTCAACAGAAACTGCCCCCTTCGGTGGAGGTGAAAATTCAGTCCGATCAATCCACGCAGATTCTCAACTCCATCGGCAGTGTAGCCCGGGCAGCCTGGCAGGGTGGGTTGCTGGCCGTTTTGGTGCTGTTGTTTTTCCTACGCAGCATCCCCTCCACGCTGATCATCTCCATAGCCATACCTGTGTCCGTGGTCGCAACCTTCTCCCTGATGAACTTCGCCGGGATCAGCATGAACATAGTCTCCCTGATGGGGATTACCTTGGGCGTGGGAATGTTCGTGGACAACTCTATCGTGGTTCTGGAATCCAACTTTCGCAAGACCTTGGCCGGGATGTCGCCCAGAGAAGCAGCCGTGGCCGGTACATCAGAGGTTGGCACCGCCATCAGCGCCTCTACGCTCACCACCCTGGTCGTGTTCTTTCCTCTGGTTTTCGTCCGGGATTTTGCAGGATTGATCTTCCAGGACCTTGCCTACACCGTCGCCTTCGCCCTGTTCATCTCTCTGGTCATGGCTTTGACCCTGGTGCCTGTGCTCTGCTCTCGTTTCCTCAAGCTGCCCGAGACGCACCGAGTGAGAAACGGCGCTGCGGCTGCAGACCCGGAGCAGTTTCTGGATCTGGATGTGAGTCTGGCGGATATCGAGGTACACACCGGAAACAGAGTCATCGATGGAATAACCGGAAGGATTCAAATCTGGCTGCGCCGCCTGGACGAGCTGTACGAACGGGCTATCGGTTGGGCGTTGCAGCACACCACCGCGGTGATCCTCTCAAGCGTATTTCTCCTGCTGATCAGTCTCGCCTCACTTTCCCTGTTGGGGATGGAGTTCATGCCGGAAAGCGATGAAGGTCAGTTTGCAATTTCCATGGAGACCCGGGTCGGATCCTCCTTCGAGAAAACCGAAGAGAAGGTTTTGGAGGCGGAGCGGATCATTCGCGAGCTGGCCGACGAGGAGCTCACCTCCATATCCACGAGCATCGGCCGCGGAGGAACCATGCAGGGGGCTGCTGAAACGGGCAGCCACCTGAGCGTGCTGGAGATCCGCCTGGTGGACAAGGACAGGCGGGGGCGCACGGTTTGGCGGATGATCAATGAACTGTCCAAAAGGCTATCCAGAGGTGTAATGGACAGCCGCTTCCGTTTCAGCCTGCAGGGAGTTGGAGCACTGGCAACAACGGTTACCGGCGACAGTGAACCGATCGTCGTGGGGATCAGCGGAGAGGACCTGGTTCAAAGCTACGCCTATGCCAAGAGAATCGCCGGTCGAATGAAACAGGTGCCGGGGGTTCGGGATGTTGAGCTCTCCTATAAAACGGGCAAGCCGGAGCTTCAGTTTCGTATCAAGCGCCAAGAAGCAGCCGGCCTGGGATTGAGCCCGTTAGAGATTGCAGCCACCCTGCGTACCGCCTACAAGGGAAGCAAGGTTTCCACCTTTCGTGGCTTGGAGGATAAGTACGACGTGTATGTGATTCTCAAAGAGGGAGACAGGAACTCCCTGCAGGGAGTACAGAAGCTGTTCTTTGTCAGTCCCCTGGGGGAGATGATCCCCCTGGAGAATGTCGTGGAGGTGGTGCAGGGAAGCGGACCACTGACGATCGAGCGGGAAAACAGGACGCGGATCATCGAGGTCACTGGAGCCCTGACCGGTGAACGGCCCCTGAATCGGATCATGGAAGAGCTGCAGGAAGCGGTATCCGGATTGGGTCCGGTTCCCCCCGGACTGGAACTCTCCTACGCCGGCTCCTACCAGCAGATGCAGGAATCCTTCCGCAGCCTGTTCTTTGTCCTGATCCTGGCCGTCGCCCTGGTATATATGGTATTGGCCTCCCAGTTCGAAAGTCTTCTCCATCCGTTGATCATCATGTTTTCAGTGCCCTTCTGCATCATCGGGCTGGTTGGCGCTCTGGTGGTGACTGGAACGACCTTCAGCCTGATGAGCTTCATCGGCGCGATCCTTCTTGTGGGGATCGTGGTCAACAACGCCATTGTCCTGATCGATTACATGAATCGGCTCCAGGCCCGGGGTCTCTCTGTCAGGGAGGCGATCATCCGGGGGGGAAAGACCCGTCTCAAACCGATTCTGATGACCAGCTTCACCACGATCTTCGGTCTGCTTCCCATGGCCATCGGTGTGGGGGCCGGTTCGGAGCTGAGGGCTCCGCTGGGACGGGCGGTGGTGGGGGGACTGCTGACCTCCAGCTTCGTGACCCTGATCCTCATCCCCACGATCTATTGGCTGGTGGAATCCCGCATCCGGAAGCGAACGCCATGAGGGTCGCAATGCGGTCGGTCCTTCTGGGCCTGTGTCTCTACACAGGTTTGTTCTGGACGTCGATGGGTGTCGGGGCCGAGGACTTGAGCTTCGCGAAGGCTCTGGAATTGGCCGAGGAGCACAGTGAAATCCTGATGCTCCAGGCAAGCACTGTGAAAAGAGCCGGCCTGGCTGTGGCCGAGGCTCGAAGCCGCATGGGTCCCGAGCTGACCTTTGAAGCGGTGGGGGGTTATATGGCTCACCCTCCGCTAACAATAACGGTACAACCCGGAGATATTTCGAAATCGCCACCCATACCTGCCACTCCACTGACGTTTCCTGAGGATCAGCCCAGCGGCTACTTCGAGCTCTCCCTGCAGCTGAGCCAGCCCCTCTACACCTGGGCCAAGCTCAAGAGCTCCGTGCAGCTGGCCGGCCTGGAGCTGGAAACATCCAGGGCGGAGTTTACCGAGCGACAACGGCAGATGCAGCAGGATCTGCATGCAGCCTACTTTTCGGGCGTGCTGGCCGGGGATTCGCTGGGCCCGTTGCAGCAGATTCTGGACATTCTCGGAGAGATCGAAGAGGATAGAAAGAGAGCCTTCGAGCTGGGAACCGTGAACCGGCTGTCGGTTTTGGAGATCCAGGCTCAAATATCAGGGATGAAGCGGCGGATCGTCCAGGCCGAGCAGGCATACGCGACCGCTTTGGAAACGATTGCCGTGTACACGGGTCTGGATCCGGAGAATCTCGAGCTGAGCTCGGGGTTTCGAAGTGAACATCCCGGAATCTCCGAAACGGAGCTGAAGGAAAATGCTCTGGAAAGCTCACCATCCCTGAAAAAGGCGAGGCTGAATCGGGAAGAGGCCCGGGCGAATCTCAAGCTTATCCAAGGCGGAGTAAACTTTCGTCCGGACCTGTCTATCAATCTTTCCTTCGAGCTTTCCGGGCAGACGATCCCTCTGAGCGAACCCCGTTGGGCAGACGCCTGGAATCTCAATCTGTTAGCAGGGGTGGGCACTCAAGGCTCGCTATTCGATGCCGGCCGTTCGGGGCACAAGATTCGCCAGGCCGAGGAGGCGCTGAGCGCCAGTCAGCTTGCCATAGACCTATTGAGCAAGCAGATCCGTCTGCAAGCCAGGCAGGCCGTTGAAGCGCTCGAGCTACGATGGGCCGAGCTGCAGGAGACCAGAGCAGCAGCGGCCCAGGCCGAGGAAGAGGAAAAAAACGCCGGCCGAGCATTCGAGCAGGAGCTGCTGATTCGGGAGCAGTGGGGTATGGCCCGGATCGCCCTGCTGTTAAAACGACTGGCGCTGTCGGAGCGGGAGTATTCCTTTGAGCTTGCCTTGTATGAGCTGGAATCCCTTGTGGGTTTTCCCTAGTCCCCGGAGGTGTCTCTGCCGATCAAATAACTAGAGGAGGATGAGGCACATTTCCAAGGCCAAGGGCAAAACAACGTTTCTCTGTACCGTCTGTCAGCACGAGGAACCGAAATGGCTGGGTCGCTGCCCGGAATGCGGAAGCTGGAACAGCTTCCAGGAGTCGCTGCAGAGCTCCTCCGGCAGGAAGAGCAGGGAGCGGGCCGACAGCTTTCCCCAGCCCCTGTCCTCCATAGAGACCAAAGAAGCCCTGCGGCTGGACTCCGGGCTGGGGGAGGTGAACCGGGTTCTGGGCGGGGGGATCATGAAGGGTTCGGTGGCACTGCTGGCCGGAGAGCCGGGGATCGGCAAATCGACGCTGATGCTGCAGCTGGCGGCGGGGATCCAGAGCGGGGGGCGCGTTCTCTACATCTCCGGGGAGGAATCCCCGGCGCAGATCCGTCTGCGGGCCGACCGGCTGGGAGTCCAGAGTGACAGGATTGAGATATTCTCGGAAACCGAGCTCTCCGCCCTGCTGCGGGTCTGCCAGAACGTCAAGCCGATCGTGGTGATCCTGGATTCGATCCAGACCGTGTATTCCGAGGATATCGGCAGCGTGCCCGGGACGGTGAATCAGATCAAGCTCTGTGCCCAGGAGTTGATCGACTGGGCGAAGTCACACGGAGCAGCCCTGTTCCTGGTGGGGCACGTGACCAAGGAGGGCTACATAGCGGGGCCCAAGGTCGTGGAGCACATCGTGGACACGGTCCTGTACTTCGATTCCGGCAGCGCCGAAATCCGCATTCTCCACTGCGCGAAAAACCGCTTCGGGTCTGTTGATGAGATCGGAATCTTCGAGATGGGGGATAAGGGGCTGCATCAGGTAGAAAATCCGGCATCGGTTTTTCTCTCCAATCGGGTAGGAGAGCAGCCGCCCGGGACAGCCGTGGCGCCGGTGTACGAAGGATCCCGAATCCTCCTGGTGGAGATCCAGAGTCTGGTCGTGCCGGCCAAGGGCGGTGTCTCAAGGGTTTTTTCAGAACGAATCGACTCGGCAAGGGTTTCCCGCATGGCCGCGGTGCTGGAAAAGCACCTGAAGGTTCGCTTGTCCGATCAGGATATCTACGTCAACGTCGGGGGCGGGATACGTATCAGCGAAGTCGGGGTCGATCTGTCCCTCTGTCTTTCCCTGTACTCGGCCCGAATCAGTCAGCCGATTCCTTCGCTTACAGCCATTGTCGGGGAGATCAGCCTGGCCGGGGAGGTGCATCCCGTGGGGCATCTGGATCGACGCATCAAAGCTGTGCAGGAAATGGGTTTTTCCCGGCTAATTTCTCCTCCTCCGAAAGAAAAAAATGTGAAGCTCCCCGGCTTCTGCTTCCCGGTTTCTTCCCTGGCAGAGGCGGCCAGAACCGGATTTCAGTCATGACATTACGCATTGGTAAAGACAAATTATCCTTTTTGCTCCCGGCCTTTGTTCTCCTTGCACTGTTTGTCTTTGGACCGTTGGCATCCGTGTTCGCCGAGTTGGATGAACCTCCCAGGGGGACAGAACCGGTGGTAACGCAGCGGTCGGAGGCGACTGCGCAGCGCGATGGAAACACGATCCAGATACGGAGCGCGGCTGGCCAGGGCGGTCTGGACCTGAGGGGAAGCGATCGGGAAACCGTCATCATGGATAATCTCCGACGGGGAGTTCTCGTATCTGTTTCCTGGATTTTTCTCGTCGTGGGTTTGACCCTGGTAGCCATGACCTTGGGGAAAATCTATAACTGGCTGAAGGCGGTGCAGAGAACCAAAGTGCCGCCGACCCGATACTTCAACCTCCAGCTTCAGGTCCGTGGCCGGGATGGAGATCTGGGTCTGCACAATTTCGACTACTACCCGGTGGTAGTGGCAGCTGCCGGGCGCGCCGATCTGCTGCTCCCCGATGTTGCGGACTCCCGGGCACGATTCCGCGTCGATTACCATCAGGGCCAGGCCCATCTGCATTCGGATTCATCGATCATCGTCAACGGTGTGCCCAGACAGCAGAAGCTGCTGAAACAGGATGATCGGATCATTTTCGGACCTTACAGGCTCATGTTCAAGGATGCTTCGATCCGGGAGCAATCATCCCCGATTCCGGGAAAGCCTGTCTTTGTCTGGCAGTTTCCCATCGTGGCATTATTGCTGGCCCTCTCGATCCTCTTCAAACAGGCCGGTGTTGTGGTTCCGGAAGACAAGATGCTGTTGGCCAAGGCCGCAGAGCTGCAGAGCGCCGGTCAACACGGTTCGGTGCTGACAAGCACAGAGCAGAGCAGCGAGCAGCCGGACAGCGGTTTAGCCGCAGAGCTTTCACCGGAACGGATTACACTAAACCAGAGGCTTCGCAGGCTCTTCAGCGGGCCGAGCGCGGAGGAGGTCCGG
>Ga0307426_1000423_pt1 | contig 29112 bp, 18 predicted proteins | sample SalMarWE160340MG_FD_202165 | JGI IMG/M metagenome (GOLD analysis project Ga0307426, IMG submission 202165) | Salt marsh sediment microbial communities from the Plum Island Ecosystem LTER, Massachusetts, United States - WE1603-40 | ecosystem: Environmental > Aquatic > Marine > Intertidal zone >...
ACCCCCCGTTTGTGCTTGAAACCAGGTACAGCTGGTAGTTCCGCTCGTTCCCCGATCCGCCGGGCCAGGCCTGGAAAACCACGTATTCCCGGCCGTTCAGCGAGGTGTGGGCAGGCAAAAAACTTATCGGAAGCTCACCTCCAACCACCAGAGGTTCGAACCTGCTCCAGGTTCTCCCGTTCTGACTCACGCTGTAGTACACGAACAGAGAGCTTATGCCGTCGGCGGTCTCGAACTCCTGGGTTACAAACAGCAGGATGTTTCCGCCCTCTGTCAGGGAGATATTCGGAGCCAGACTGGCGGTACCCGCTTCGATCGTGGACAGCAGGATGAAGCTCCGTCCGGAGTCGCTGGAGCGGTAAAGCTCCGTCGCCTCCTCCCCCGCGGCCACGGCAAGGTAGATCGTACCGCCGGGGTCAATGGCTATCGAATACAGTTGGACCTCCCGCTCCTCAAAGGTGATCGGCCCCAGAATCCGGTCGTTTCTGCTCCAACTGCGTAGATCTCTGGAGGTTTGCATCGACAGATAGATCTGTCCGCCGCCTTGGGGATCGGTCACTACCTCCTCCCAAATGACGGCGACCAATCCCCCTCCGGACACGGCTGTAGGAAAGCGAGCCGCTTTCGGCACCAGTACCTGGGGAGTCTCCCAGAAGAAGTTCTGGGCGCCTGCGGGTGAGCCCAGGGCGAGCAGCAGGAGCAGTAGCAGGATCCCTGCCGGAAAGGTTTTTAGATGTGCGATCAACTCAGTTTATCCCGTCTTTGCCCGGACCCGCTTCTCCAGATCCAGGATCTCCTGGTTGTTTTGATTGCTCGGTTTGCGGAGCAGCTGTTCGATGATCACCAGGGCTTCGAAATAATTCCCGGCCAGATACTTGGCCTCCGCTTCCCTCAGCAGGCGCTGGTCGTCGCTGGAAAGCACGTCCACGCGCGCCCCGCCGGTGGCGATCAGAAGCCGGTCCTTCAGACCCACAGCGTCGCGATTGTCGGGATTCAGCTGAATCGCCTCGTTCAGCACATCCAGAGCGCTGTCGTACAGGTCACGCTGATTTCTGTCCCAAATCGATCTGGCCTGAACGTACAGATCCCGGGATTGAGCGATCTTGGCCGGATCAGGCGGCGGGATGCGGAAGCCCAGGGTGATCTCGAGATTGGCGATAGCGGTCTGCAGCCCCGGATAGTTCGGTAAAAGCTGCTCGATGTCCTTCAAGGTTGCATAGGCCTCCTGGGGACTGTCGGATCGGCGCCTCAGGGCGTCGTTGTACAGCTCGGTAATCCTGGCACGGAAGGCATCGGCATCGTTGATCTGCAGAATCCGCAGTGTAAGAACCCTGGCTTGAGTGTTGTATGGAAAGGGCACCAGAATCTTCGCGATCCGGTCCTCCGCTCTCTGCAGGACCCGTACGGCTTCACCGGCCTGTCCCTGCTGGATCAACTGCTGTCCGGTCTGGAAGTCTCTGTAGGCCAGATTGTAGAGCTGGCTCATCTCTTTGTACAACGGATCGGTCTCGGCGATCTCCCGGCCCGTGGTGGCATCAACGGCACTGCGCACCAGCCCCAGCCAAAAGCTGACCTCGGGGTTCTCCGTCGGATTGGTATCGGCCCAGCGTGCCTGGGCTGCCAGCAGGGTTTGTTCCGCACCGGCGAAATCACCCTGGGCGTAGAGCCTTCGTCCGGCTTCGATCAACTGGCGCACCTCTGCGATAACCAGGTTGTTCTCCAGATCCACGATGGCCCGGGACAGCGCCACCAGTTCCTCATCCCGGATGCGCCGGATCTCCGGGTCCTCTTCGAAGCTCAGGGAAGTGTCGAAGGCCTCCCGGGCGGAGCGGATGTTCTGCCGGGCCTCGGCGTAGCGCCGGTTGCTCACGTTGGCCTGGGCCTGCTGAAAGCGTAGCTGCCCCTCACGCCGATACCGTTCCGCCTGCAGCGCCGCCTGCTGGGCGTCTTCGAGTCGCGGTTCCAGCTCTCCCCGCAGCGCAGCGGTACGCTCCACCAGACTCTGAAGCGAGTCTATATGGTTCTGAAGCTCCACGCTTTGGGCTACATATTCGGCGTTATGCAGGGCATCGGCCAGCATGGCATCGACTTCCCCGGCAAGGTCCTCCAGATTCTGGCTAAGAGGCAGGTAGATGGCCACGGCCCGGGAGGGGAATTGCTCCACCCGGGTCGGCGTCTCTACTATCTCTCCGCTTTCAGGATCCCGTATCGGTTCCAGGGTGACTTCAGTACCTTCCTGCAGCTTTACCGCCTGCTCGAATTGTTTCTCGTAGGTGCGAAAACGCTCCTCGAACTCGGCCCCCTGTATAAGGGCTACGCGGTCCAGCAGGCGGATGTCCAGCTCCTGGATTCCCTGAAGGGTGGCGCTGATATCGGAGAGAACCTCCCCGGCCTGGGAGGCATGGTTTGTCAGCCGGAGGCTCTGCCCGGCTGCTCCCCGATACTCCGCCAGCTGATCCCGCCAGCTGGAATCCAGGCCCGTGGTTTCCGCGAGCAGATCGGCCAATTCATCCCGATCATCGTAGAGCTGCTGGACGGTACTGACCTCCTTCTCCACCAGCTCACCAACCCGCTGGTTGGTTCGTGTGAGAGCACGGTAATCCTCCAGAGCCTTGAGATACTCCTGCGTGCGGAGAAACCCCGGCAGAGCCGCGGCAAAGGCGGTCCGCCCCGTCTCATCCGCCGGATAGGGACGGGTGGGTTCGACCCGCAGCGGCCAAAGGGTCTGCACATCCAGCAGCCAGGGGAACAGCGCCTCCGCCTCCGAGATACTCGCCAGGGCCGCGTCCATGGAGTTCCCCCGAAACTGCTCCACCGCCGCCGCATACGCCGTTTGCCCCCTCTGAAGCAGTCCGGATTCCAAACCGGCCAGCCCGCGCCGCCAGATCGAGTCCAGGGCGTAGGCGATTCCCTCGGAACTGTTGGCACCGGGACCGAAGACCAGCTGGTCGGAGAAGAAGAGGAACAGGTCGTACTGGTCGTCGGCTGAGGCTTCCCGAATCCGCTCGTTTTGAGTCTGAAAAGTACTGCCGGAGCGCTCCACCGTTCCCACTGCCTCAGCCAGCGACTGAAGGGTGGCAGCCGCGGCATCAACCTGGGAGGGAAGGTTTTGCGGATCCGCCCCGAATCCCTCGGTCAGAGATTCCAGGCCAACGTACGACGCGTCGTAAGCCCGTATCGCCCCCTGGAGGTTGTTCAAGGCGACATCCACGGAGTTCTTGAGGATGTTGCCGTACTCTTCCTCATCGAAATTCTTCTTGACGATCTGAAAATCCTCCTGGAAATACTCCAGATACGTGGAGACGGCCCGGCGGTACTCGCCGGCCTGGATCTGAGCTTTGGCCCTGGCCATCAGCTGTCGAAAAAGATTGACGAAGTAGATCCGCTCGATCCCGGCAGCCCGGAGCATATCCAGCAGCTTCGCCTCCGATTCGCTGGGATAGGGATTCAGATCCTCCAGTTTGTCGATCAGGACAACAATCTTCTCCTGTTCGTTTTCCCGGATCGCGGCGTTGAGCTCGGCGAAGCTCTGGTCGATCTCCGTCCGGCGAACGCGGATCCGCTCCATCAGCCGTTCCGCCGCATCGAAGCGATCCGGGTCCTCCTGGACCACCTCGGAGAGCAGGCGCACCGCCTCGTTGTAGCGTTTCTCGTCGATCAGCTTCTCGACCTCGGCAAGACGCCGGCGGGACTCCTGCTCGGCCCGGCCCCGGGCCTGCACGCTGACAGCCGCCACCAGACAAATAAAAAGAGCGAGGAGTATAATTCTTACCCGTACCGAATGAGAAAACAACGCTGTTTCTGCCCCCAAAAAAGTTTTGAGGATTATTTACATCTACTCTACCAGTATAATCTATATCACAATCATCGATTATACCCGATATTGATGATTGTGATGTCGTCCCCAAGACGCACGTCGTGCCCCTCTGGTAATAAGATCGCTTCGCGATGTCCTACGTAATAACATTATCGACTGAAAACATGCGGCTACGTACAGCGAATTGTCGAATCAACCGATAGTAAGACTGGGATTGGGAGTTGTGTGTCAACCTGGAATCTTGAATGAATTGGATGTATATTCTCTATAGATGAAGAGGACCCTGCTGCTGGTCACAGTTTTTTTCCTCCTGGTGGTGCCGTTGTTTGCCGACTTCAGCGATTTTTATTACAACCTCAACAAGCTGTTCTCCGGATTTGCCGACCCCAACACGGGACTGACGGTCTTTCCTTCTCTGTTGATTCCTTTGGGCGGCAAGTACGAGGGTATGGGCACGGCCTACACGGCGGTGTCCCTGGATTCCGGGTTTCTCGAAGCCAATCCCTCGGCCAGCTCATCCCTGAATCTCACGGAGCTATCCTTCTATCACCACAGCTGGATCGCGGATTCCAACCTCGAGGGGGTGATCTATACGGCCCGCTACGACGATCTGGGCATCGGCGTCGGGGGCAAGTTTCTCTACGTGCCCTTCACCGAGTACAATGAGTGGGGCGAGAGGGAGAACCGCGGCTACATCTCCGAAACCGTGGCCATTTTCAACGTGTCCTACAACTTCTTCTCGGATTTCAACTTCTACGGTTTGGGCGTGGGGGCGAACCTCAAAACAGCCTACCGCAACATCCCGAATGCCTTCTATCCGGATCAGTCGGCCTTGACCGCCATGGTGGATCTGGGCGTCTTGACCCGGTTCAACTTCCTGAAATTCCAAATCTCCAGAAGCAAGAATTTTTCGGTCGGTGCCGCGGTTAAAAACATCGGACTTCCGGCTCTGGGAGAACCCCTGCCCACCCTCGCCGCCGTGGGAATCGCCTGGTCGCCGATTCGTCCGCTTACCTGGGCCTTCGACTTCAACCTGCCCTTCAGCTTTGTCCCCCAGGAGGCTCCGCCGGAAAGCTGGTCCATGGCCACGGGCTTCAACGTCACGGTCACCGACTTCCTCAGCCTGCAGACCGGCTTTCGCTGGAAGGCGGATAATCCCAAGATCAGCCTGGGCAGCAGCGTCGACCTGGAAAAGATCAGCTTCGTCCTGAACTACAACCTCGACTTGAGCGGCCGCATCGATCCTCTGGACAAGTTCAGCCTCCAGGCCAAGCTGAATCTCGGTGACCGAGGGCGCGGGGAAAAACAAAGAGAACTGGACGGGCTGTATCTCAAAGGACTGGAATCCTACGCCACCGGGGATTTGAGAGAGGCGATCGAGTACTGGGAACAGGTGTTGGAGATCGATCCCACCTACACTCCCGCCCGAGCCAACATCGAAACTGCCAAAAAAGCCCTCGAGCAGCAGACGGAGATGGAAGAGCAGCTGAAAATCGGCGATTGACTTTATCGTTCCGATTCGCTACGGTTGATCTCACTTGAAAGACGCCAAACCCAAACCCACGATTCCCGTGCAGACCCTCCGGCGGATCCCCTACTACCACCAGATTCTTTCGGACCTGGAGCAGAAAGGCGAGCGCTTCGTCAGCTCCAAATATCTGGCCCACTTCTTCCGCGTGGATGACACCCAGGTACGCAAAGACGTTTCGGTAATCGGCTACAAGGGAAAACCCAAATCCGGCTACTCGGTTACCGGCCTGAAACAGGCGATCGGGGATTTCCTGGGTATCAACACGGAGAACACCGCCATCCTGATCGGGGCGGGCAAGCTGGGTTCCGCCTTGATCGAGTACCCCGGCTTGAGCGAGTACGGACTGAAGCTGGTCGCCGTGTTCGACAACGATCCCCGGAAAACGGATCGGAGCATCGGCTGTTTTTCCATCCAGCCGCTGGAGAGGCTGAGCAAGGTGGTGCAGAGCTTCGATGTGGGGATCGCCATTATCACGGTGCCCAAAGAGGCGGCTCAGGGCGTATGCGACCTGGTCGTGGAGCAGAAGATCAAGGCTATCTGGAACTTCGCCCCCACCCAGCTGAGCGCTCCGGCGGATGTCACCATCCGTAACGAAAATATGGCAGTGGGGTTGGCCCTGCTCTCCCACTACCTGAAAAAACGAACGGCGGAGAGCAACATCTTCTCCTGAAGCGTTTCGCACCCCCCCGCCTATTTTTCCTTCTGATTGGCCACGGTTTTCTTGAAGCTCTTGTAGACGGCGTAGAGGGGGAAGTCGTACTTCTTCGATTCTACCAGACGGGCAAAACTCCTGTTCAGTTCCCCGGGACTTCGCCCCATGACCCGCTTGAGCAACCGCTCCTCCCGCTGCAGCTTCTTGAAGTTGAACCTGCTCTCCAGAGCCCGAATAAACTGAGCGGCTTCCTCCCGTACCTCCGGGCCCAGCTCCTGCTGGACCGGCTCCACGATCTGCTTGACCACCTCATCCATGCCGCCGGTCTCGTTTCGGTGCAGGGCTTCTTCCACCTGCTTCACGAACGCGCTCTCCCTGAAGGTGATGCGGTCGACGACCACCCGCAGATCGAGGCGTTTCTTGGTGGCCGTCTTGGAGTTCATGTCCCTGCGGCCCAGTAGCAGGAACACGGTCACGGCTGCCGCCAGACCGAGGGCGACCTCATCGATCACCGGAAGGGGGTCCCGAACCACAAAGGACATGAAGAAATAAACGACCACGAAGACCGCAGCGGAGATCAGGAACTTGGGCACAAAGCGGGCGTCGCTGAGCCAGTTCTTGACCCCGACCTCGATCTGCCGGTACAGCTCATTGCGGAACATGGTCAGGGCTTCCACCCTGGGCTCCATACCGTAGCGCCCCTCCACCTCATTGCGCTCCAGCCCGCTTACGAACTTGTCGGGACTGCCGAAGGGGTCGAGAAACAGGGAGGTACCATCCTTGCGGAAGATGTGAAAGAGATAGATACGATCCTTCTCTGGCATTATCCGGTATCACCTCTCGTTTTGATGCAGCCGAGGCGTGGTCCGACAGCACTGCCCGTATCCGCTCGCTTGAAAAACCCGGCTGCTGCTAGAAAAATACTTGTCCGTTCGCCTCGTGTCAAGCCAAAACGCACCGCGAGAGCCGGTGCACGGTGAGCGAGAAGGCCCCCATCTCCTGCTCTGCTGTGCCGCAGAGCAGCAGCACCCCTCCCCGGTCGATGCGGTAGCGGTAGCGGCTGAACACCTCGGGAAGCAGCACGGCTTCGAACAGGGAAAACTCATCCTCCAAGGTAATGAAGACCATGAGGGAGCCGGGGCTGCGGTCCGCGACCGAGCGGGCCAGGACCTCTTTGCCGCTGGCCACCAGTCCTACCAGGCTCACCTCCCGCCCAGCGTTGCCGGGCAGCTCGGAGGAACGGATCAGCCGGGGGAACCGCAATTCCCGGGCGCGCGCCTCCGCCCGGGAGCGGAACAGGGAGACCGGATGCCTGGAGATCATCAGCCCCAGGGTGCGCAGCTCATCGAGCAGCTTCAGCTCCTCCGGGTAGTCGGCCGGGCGCGGCGGATCCGGAGCGAACAGCTCCTTCCCGCGGCCGCCGCTCAGGTACAGGTACAGCAGCTGCGGCCTCACCATACCGCCGGCGATGCCGTCCAGGGCACCGCAGCGCACCAGGAAGCGGACTTCCAGCAGTTTGGGGCTCAACCTGCGGAAGAAATCCACCGGATCGGAGAAGGGACCGGTCCGGCGTCTTTCGTCCAGCAGCCGCCGCAGGAAGGGGCGGCTTATCGAGCGAATCTGGCCGAGTCCCACCCGGATGCCCCTCCCCTCGGCCGTGTAGGCGATCTGGCTGCGGTTGACATCGGGAAGCAGGAGGGGGATCCCGAGACGTCGGCAGTGGTTGAGGTAGGTCTGGCGGCAGTAGTAGCCGCCGCCGTTGTTGATCACCGAAAGAAAGAACTCCAGGGGAAAGTGCCGTTTTAGATAGGCCAGCCTGTAGGAAACGAGGGCGTAGGAGGCGCTATGGGCCTTGCAGAAGGAGTATCCCCGAAACGAGCGGATCATTTCCCAGAGCTCCTCCAGCACGGCCCGGGACGTACCCTGCACGGCCCCCCGGCTGAAGAAGCGGCGGCGAAAGGCTTCCAGTTCCGAGGAACCGTTTCCGCCGGCCAGGATCCTGCGCAGCCGATCCGCCAGCGCCGGGTCGAAGCCTGCCGTGGCCGCGGTCACCCGAGCTATATCCTCCTGGTAGACCATCAGGCCGTAGCTCTGTTCCAGCACCGGTGTGGGAGAGCGGTACGGTGCCCCGTGCAGGCGCTGCAGGAATCGCCGGATGGTTGGGTTGGCCGCCGGGCGAATGATCGAGCCGGCGATGATCAGATGCTCGTAGTCCCCCCGCCCCATCCTGCGCAGCAGCTGTCGGCAGGCCGGGGATTCCACGTAGAACAGCCCCAGGGTGTCTCCGCGGGCGATCATCCTGCGGGTCGGCTCGTCCTCCTGGATATCCGGATGGAGCGGGGAGGCCCGGGCCAGCCGCAGCGTGTCCCGCAGCACCGCCAGGGAGCGGTTTCCAAGCAGATCGATCTTCACCAGCCGGGCCGCGGCCACGCTGTCCCGGTCCCAAGCCAGGACCGGGTACCCCAGCGGCGAGCTGTGAACGTGGGTGTAGCGGGTGATCGGCATTGGAGTGATCACCACCCCGCCGCAGTGCGTGCCCAGATGACGGGGCAGGCCCCGCAGGGCTGCCGCGGCCTTCAGCAGGTAGGGGGGAATGCGCCCCTGGTCCCCGTGCCTGTAGAAGCGCACCATATTCCCGGTCTCCCGCTCCGGAAGCCCGTAGGCCCCGGCCGCCTCCCGCATGGCCGAACGGGGACCGAAAGTTACGTGATCCGCCACCATGGCGACCCGGCCCTGGAAGCGGCTGAAAACCCGGCGAAGCACCGCGTCCCGTTCGTCCCAGGGAAAATCCACGTCGATATCCGGAGGGTCGACCCGTTGTTCGTTGAGAAAGCGATCGAAGTCCAGGTTGTAGCGCAGGGGATCCACGTGGGTGATCCCCAGAAGGTAGCTCACCAGGCTGGCAGCGGAGCTTCCCCGGCCGCAGATGCGGGAGCAGCCGCGCAGGATCTCCCGCACGACCAGGAAGTAGCCGGAAAAACCACGGCGGCGGATCACCGTGAGCTCGTGTTCCAGTCGAGCCTGCCAGGCGGGCCGTCGGCTCGAGGCACCTGCCGGGGCCGGGCCGCCGACGGGCACTCCGCAACCCGCGGAATTCCCGCAACCCGCGGAATTCCCGCCGTAGCGCAGCCCGGCGCCCAGGTAGCAGAGCCTGCGGAGCAGCCGGAAGGATTCCTCCTCGCTGTAGCCTCGATAGCCGGGAAACACGTGCTCCCGGGGCAGCAGCCGGTCGCAGCCGGCCTCTTCGGCCAGATCCCTGGCCGAGTCCAGGGCCTCCGGCGCGGCGGAGAAGAACCGCGCCATCTCCGGCCGGCCGACAAGGCGCATCTCGGGCCGGATCCTCAGGGCGGCGGGGAGCCGTTCCAGGGTGCAGCGCAGGGAGATCGAGCGCAGCAGATCCCCCAAAACAGCCTCCTCCGGCTCGAAGAACAGGGCTTGGTTCACCGCCAGAGGCTTCAGGCCCAGCTCACGGGAAAGCCGGAGCAGATCCCGGAAAGGACGGCCGTAGGTCAGCTGAACGTACACCCCCCCTCTGCCCGCACTCCGCAGGGAACGGAGAACCGCCGGATCCTCACTCATCAGGGCCAGGCCCTCCCAGCCGCTGTCGAGCAGATCCTGAACCGGATCACTTTCCGCGGGCCCGGAGACGATCTGATTCAGCCTGATGAATCCCCGCCGCTCCAGCACATAGGCAGTGCAGGCCGGTCTTCCCCTCCAAAGCAGGGTCATCCCCAGGATCGGCTTGATGCCCTCCCGCTCGGCCGCGCGGACAAAGCGAACCATCCCGTAGAAGTTGTGCCGATCCACCATTCCCAGGGCCCGATGCCCCCGTTGCCTCACCTCCCGGCAGATCCTTTCAGGGGTGAGCAGGCCGAACCCGAAGGAGAAGCAGGAGCCGATATGCAGGGGTGTATAGGATTCACCGGTTTCCATAATACTATACATAAGTATAGTATTATAAAGATTTCAGGTCAACCTCTTGCGGAACTTTCGAAACAGCTTGCGGTCCGAGTCGACCAGATCGTAGGCTTCTACCCGATCGGGCTTCACCCAGCGAATGGCCTCGTGCTCCCGCAGGACGAAGGTGCCCGCCAGATGGGCGGCCCGGAAGAGAAGGAGCTGCAGGTCAAGGCGGTTGGCCCGGAAGCGGGTCGAGCCCAGGCACTCTCCGATCTCCGCGCAGATGCTGAACTCCTCCTCCAATTCCCGGCGCAGGGCCTCTTTCGGATCCTCCCCGGGATTCACCTTGCCGCCGGGAAACTCCCACTTCCGGCCCATGTGTTTGCCCGCCTTGCGCAGGGCCAGGAGGATCTTGCCGTTTTTTTCGATGAGGGCCGCGGTAACCTGCTGCACGTTGCTGCGATCCCGACGCATCAGAGGGGGAGCTGGATCAGGAAGGTCGTGCCCTTGCTCCCCGTCTCATAGCTCAGCTTGCCGCCCAGCTCCTTGACTATGCCGTGCACGATGGACAGGCCAAGACCTTCGTGGCCTTTGGAGCTGGTGAAGGGTTCGAACAGCGTTGACTGCACGGCTTTGGGGATACCGCCGCCCTGATCGCTGATCAGCACTTCGATACTCGGCGGCTCCCCGTCCCGGTAGCGGGATTCGAAGCCCACGGTTCCCCCCTTGGCCATGGCTTCCACGGAGTTCTTCAGCAGGTTGATGAATACCTGCTTGAGTTTGTTGGAATCGGAGCTCACCAGGGGGATATTCTCGTCCAGACTCAACTCCAGGGTGATTCCGGAATGCTGCTGCAGCGCTTCCTGGGATATTCTGGCCAGATCCCGGAGTACGCCGTTGATATCCACCGGTTCCCGCACACCCTGCCCGGCTTGAGAGAAGCTGGACAGCTCCCCGATAACCTGGGACACCCGCCGGATCTCCTCCCTCACTATGCGCAGATCCTCCTGGGCGGATTCATTGTCGGAAAGCTTTCCCGCCAGGATGCTGAGGTAGTTGTTGATGATGCCCAGCGGATTGTGCGCTTCGTGAACCACTTTTCGGGCAAGGATGGAGGTGGCGGACATCCTCTCTTCCCTGATGCGCTCGACCTGCGCTTCCCTCACCCGGAAGCGGTGCAGTGCCAGAGAGGCGAGGTTGAGAAACATGGTGAGGAGCTTTCTCTTGGAAAGCAGCATCTCCCGTTCGCTGCGCCGGATCCCGCCAACCAGGACCCCCAGGCTGTCTTCTCCCACCCTCATGGGAAGAACGATCATCCCCTCCGCCCCCAGGAAGCGGACCAGCTGCTCGTCCAGGATGCTCAACACGGGCTTGTTGTCGAAGGTATCGAGAATCCTCCGCTGCATCAGGGCCTTCACCAGGACACTGGTTTCCTCCCGAAACGGGATGGTCAGCTCCCGGATCACATCCTCCTGCTCTTCGCCGCCCATGGCCAGGCCCTTCAGGCTGTCTCCCCGGTACTGGAAGTAGAACAGGGAGTCCAGGTCCAACAGCAGCTGGAAACCCTGACGTATGATCCGCAGTATCCCCTGGGCGTCCTCAGCTCCCAGGTAGGCCTCGGAGAAGCTCTGAAGCAGCGATATATCCCGGACCCATCCGGCAAGCTCTTCGTACTTCTTCCGGTCCTGCGGATCCAACCCCTGCGGCTCCGCCTCCGGAGCGCTGATCTCGATATCCAGCGATCGGGCTATGCCTTGGACCTCCTCCTCGGCTACGCCGATCAGCTCTTCCAATTCCTCCTGAGTAAGCCCGAGAATCCGTTCACCGACGGAGATCCCCTCCTCCCGCTCCTCGGCCAGGATGGGACAGAGACGATTGGCTACGTAAACCGTCTGCACCAACGGCGAAGCGTGGACGATCCGATCCGGCTGATCGTGATGGTAAAGAACCGCGTCGGGCATGAAGGAATGCAGATCCCAGCGGCGGATCAACCAGGCCCCCGCTTCCGCATGGCCCAGTCCGAACACCTGCTCTCCCTCCAGAAGCTCGGGGGTCCGGTAGGCTGAAGTTTTCAGTATGTTTTCATACTGCTGTTCGAAGTTGTTCCAGAGTACGATCTTCCCGATATCGTGCATCAGCCCGGCCAGGAAGGCTTCATCCGGGCCGGGATGCTGGATGCGGATCGCCAGGCGGCGCGCTATGGTTGCGCAGGACAGGGAATGCCACCAGAACAGCTTGAGGTTGAAAGCCGATTTCCTGCCGGGTCGGTGGAAGACCTGGTACACCGAAGAGCTCAGGGCGATGTTCTTCACGGCGTCCATTCCCAGCAGCAGCAGGGCCTGGTCGATGGAGGTGATCTTCTGTTTCAGGCTGTAGTAGGCGGAGTTGACCAGACGAAGCAGCCGCTCGCTGATCGACGGATCCTTGTTGATCACCTTGGACAGATCCCTGATCCCCTTCTCTTCCTGGTTGCAAATATCGATCAACTGCAGCAGGATGTGCGGCAGCGTAGGCAGAGATCTGGAAGTCTCGATTTTTGCTAAAAGGGGATTCTCCATTAAGCTCTATCTATTCCCCTCGGCAGTTAGACCCTTTGTTTCTCAACTCTTTTTTTAAAAGCCGCTTCTCAGCTGCCGTAACGTCTGAAATAGATGTTGAGCAGCAATCCGACACAGACCAGCCCGGTCCAGAGAGAGGATCCGCCGTAGGAGAGGAAGAACAATGGGATTCCCGTGATCGGCATAATACCCATGGCCATGCCGATGTTCACGATGACGTGAAAGAACAACATGGCCACGATTCCTGCTCCGACGCAGGAGGCGTATTCGTCCCGGGCTATGTAGAGGATCCGGATCCCCCTGAGCAGGATAATCAGAAAGAGGGCAAACACGAGCAATCCACCCAGAAATCCCCACTCCTCGGCCAGGATGGAAAAGATGAAATCCGTGCTCTGCTGAGGAAGGAATTGGTAGTGGCTCTGGGTACCCTGGAGAAAGCCCTTGCCCGCGAACCCGCCGGAACCCACGGCGGTCACCGACTGGATCAAATTCCACCCCGCACCCTGGGGATCGATGCGGGGATTCAAGAACACTATGAAACGCATGATCTGATATTCCCGAAGAACCCGCACGACCAGCAGTGCCCCGGCGTCGGCGATCAGCAGCAGTGAGGAGGCGTAGAGGATCCAATAGAAGTACCTCCGCTTGAAACCCCAGAAACCCCAGGCCGACAGCAGCGTAACCAGCAGCGCAGCCGCCAGGAAGTAGCGGGCAATTTGAAAGTCGGTGATTATCGAGAGCAGGGTCGCCTCGCGGCCGACGATCCACTGCTCGTACAGGGGAGCTACCGCCAGGATGATCATCAGCAAGCCTACTGCGACCAGATAGAAGATATGCCGCAGTTTGGCCCCGGCAACGAAGGCCATGAACACGAAGATCGGAATATACACCAAAGCGGTGCCCATATCCGGCTGCAGGAGGATCAGTCCGATCGGCAGTACCACGATGGCCAGCCCGAGCATGAAGCGGGGAAGCTCCCGCACGCCTTTGCCGATTCCCGCGAAGTAGCCGGCCAGAAAGAGGATCGTGGCTATCTTGGCAAACTCCGACGGCTGGATCCCGAACTCCCCGATCCCGATCCAGGAACGGGCTCCGTGCACCTCCCTGCCGATGAAGGGCGTGACCAGCAGAAGGAGCATCAGAAATGCGTACAGGTAGACGGCCAGGCGTCGCAGACGGTGGTAATCGATCATGATAACCCCGATCATCAGCAGCAGACCGGTGCCGGACCAGATCAGCTGCTTCACATACTCGTTGGACAGCTGCATCCCGGTGAAGCTCATCCCGCTGGAATACACGAAGAGGATGCCCACGACCATCAGGATCAGAGTCGCGCCCAGTAGGATGAAATCGAAGGCAAACAAGGATACCCGTTTCATCGTGTCTCCTCATAGGCGGTGGTATCTTCCGAACCGGAGGTGCGCTCTGCCGCGCCGGCCGCCCTGAGGGCCTGCTGCTGCTGGATGTACCACCAGGGCTTCAAGGTCTCCACCGCCTCCTCGTAGGTTTGATCGGCGAAGATCCCCTGGAAGATCACGTTGGCCGCCTTGGGCGCCCACCATTCCCACTCGTTTTCCGCCTCCACCATGACCACCACCACTACACGCTCCTCGGGGTCCTCCGTCGTAAAGGGCGCATAGGCGGCGAACCAGGAGTGCCAGCGATCCTCGTAGCCGGCTTCCCCGGTCCCGGTCTTTCCGGCCAGCTCCACCGCATCCGTGGTGAGAACCACCTTCGCCGTACCCTCGGTAATCACCAGGCGCATGGCCTTCTGAACGGTCTGAAAAGTTTCCCGGCGGATCGGGCTGACCCGCAGGATCTCCGGTTCGACCTCCTCGATCAGATCCCCGGTCTGAGGATCCCGGACCTCCCTGAGTACGTGGGGGCGGAACACCCTGCCCTCATTCGCGATCACGGCGATAACGTTGGCCATCTGGATCGGCGTGACCAGCAGGTAACCCTGGCCGATGGATGTGTTCAGGGTATCGCCCCCCAACCAGATCATGGCCTGGGTTCGCTGCTTCCACTCCGGTGTGGGCAGGAAGCCGGGGGTTTCCCCGGGAAGATCGATACCGCTGGGCGCGCCTAAGCCGAACTCACGGGAATAGTACACGATGCGTTCGATCCCCAGCTCATCGCCGACCGTGTAGAAGTACACGTCACAGGATTGCGCAAGACCGCCGAAGAAATCCAGGGGGCCGTGGCCTACTTTGCTGTGGCAATGGAACACCCGGTCGCCGTAATAAATCTCCCCGGTGCAGGTTATCTCCCGCGTGAGTGGAAACACCTCCTCCTCCACCAGAGCGGTGGACATGATCACCTTGAAGGTCGAGGCCGGGGGATAGGAGGACTGGATGGCCCGGTTGATAAACGGAAAGGTCGGATCCAGGGAAAGGCGGGTGAACTCCTGGGCTCCCTTCTCGGTGAAGAACAGATTTGCGTCGTAGTAGGGGTAGGACACCATGGCCAGGATTTCCCCGTTGGAGGGTTTGAGAACCACCACCGAGCCGATCCGTTCCCCCAGGGCTTTCTCGCAGAGAAGCTGAATCCTCCTGTCAATGGTCAAAACCAGATTCTTTCCGGGTTCCGGAGGAATGTCCTCCTCCGGTTTTCCCTTGAGGTATTTCTCCCGGACATCCACGGTGCGGAAGCGTTTTCCGTCCTTTCCCCGCAGCAGCAGGTCGTACTGCTTCTCCACCCCGCTCTTTCCCAACACCGTGCCGAAGCTGTAGCCCTGGTTGTAGAGCACCTGGATCTCCTCACGGTTTATGTCCCCCACGTATCCAATCACGTGGGACAGGGAGTGCATGGCCAGGTAGTTGCGGATCGGTTTGTTGTGCCAGGCCACTCCGGGGAACTCCGCCAGATGCTCGGCCAGATAGGCGACGGTTTCGAATCCCACGCCTCCCTTCACCTCTATGGGCTGGTAGAGGTGGTAGAATCGCGGGGGAACCTTGTTTTCTATATCCTCCACGGTTATTCCGAGGGCGGCGGCGACCCGTTCGAACAGCTCTGTGCGGCTTCCGGCCGGCACCTCTGCGGGAATCAGATCCACGGCGAAGGAGTCCTGGTTGACGACCAGGGGAAAATCGTAGTGCCTGTCGAAGATCTCCCCGCGCTGGGCCGGGATCGGTAGCTCCCGCCGGACCACGGCCCGGGCCCTTCGTTTGAACTCCCAGCCCCGGATCACCTGGAGGTAGAACAACTGCCCGAGGAGCAGCGCAAAAACCAGGGACACCAGCACCCCGAGGGCGATGGTCCGGCTCTTAATCCGGGAGTTCGAATCAGGACTCACATCCATTCCTTGTTCTGGGGTTTGAGAACTTTGAACAGACCCAGCAGGGCGAAGAGGAAGGGGGCCAGTACGGTGTTGTAGCCCATCTCGATCCACAGGGGCCCGGTGAACACGCTGAACCCCTCGGCGGGAATTGCCAGAAAGCTCACCAGGAGGGAGGAGATCAGGGCTTTGAACAGAGTCGCGGCGATCGTCAGGAGTACGGGCATGAGGATCGGGTCCACGAAGATACTACCCACGGTCAGACCATAGACAAAACCCACCACCGTGCGGATAAAGGCATGGAAACCGAGGGGGGAAAGACTCAGGAAATCTTCGACCACTCCGGTTGCGAATCCGCTCAGCTGGGCGGTCATGCTGCCCCTGCGGATGGCCACGAACACCAGGATGATCAATCCCAGATCCGGTATCACTCCGCGGATGGCCACCCAGTGCAGGAGGGTGCTCTGCAGCACCACCGCCAGGGCGATCATTCCTGTGGAAAGGAGAAATGCCTTCAGGTCCCGACTCATCTCTTTTCCGTGTCGATGATATAGACGAACTCCAACCGGGAAAAATCGACGATGGGCTGGACCTCCAGTTCCAGGGAAGCCTCGTAGCCTTTGGCCGTCATCTCCCTGACCCGTCCGATGTGGATCCCTTCGGGGAACAGCTGTCCCATGCCGGATGTGATGACCAGCTCTCCGTACTGCACCTCGTTCACCGCCAGCTTCTTCACGTAGCTCATGGTCAGCAGATCCGCTCCGCCCTGGCTGCCCGCAACCAGCCCGTCGAACCTGGAACTCTGCAGCCGGGCGGCCACGTAGGAGTTAGGATCGGTGATGGGCTGCACCATCGATGAGCTCAAGCCCACCAGCACCACCCGGCCGACAAGTCCCTGCAGCCCGCCCTGAAAGGCGATTACCGGCATGCCCTCCCGCATTCCATGGATGCTGCCCCGGTTGACGGTGATCGTGGAGAACTGGTTACTCGGGTCCCGGGCGATCACCTGGGCGGCGATGTAACGGAAGGGCAGGCCCCGGGCGAACCCCAGCTGATCCCGCAGCTCCCGGTTCTCCCGCCGCAACTCGGCGAGGTCCCGGGAGACCCGCTCGTACTCCATCAACCTGTCCCGGGCTTCCTCAAGTTCGCTGCGCAGGCGTTTCAGCTCACGGATGGAGGTCACCGTGTTGGTAAACCAGTTGCCGACCGCGTGCACGGACAGCTGGAACACGGAGAAGAAGCTCTGCCCCACCTTCTTGGGCTGCAGGACCAGGTTGCGATTGGAGAACAGCATCAGCAGCAGACAGAGGAGGAGAATGGCGGTAAAGGTGACTCCGTTTTTGTTCTTGCGGACAAAGCTGGGGATACCCGGCATAATGAATCGCCCTAGAAGCGCACGTTGTAGAAGCGTTTACCCATGTCTTTGAGATTCTCCAGGAACATACCCGCCCCCATGGCTACGCAGAGCAGGGGATTTTCCGCCAGGATAACCGGCACCCCGGTCTCCTTGGAAACGAGCTTGGGAAAGCCCTTGAGCAGGGATCCGCCTCCGGTCATCACGATCCCCCGCTCCACGATATCCGCGGCCAGCTCCGGCGGGGTTTCCCCGAGGGTCTTTTTAATTTCCTCGATCACCTGATAGGTAGGCTCCTTCAACGCTTCCCGAACCTCCACGGAGTCCATCTCCAGGCGCCGGGGCAGTCCGGTAATGGCGTCCGTTCCCTTGATCTCCATCTTTTCGATCGTTTTCTCCGGCGAGGTGTTCCCGATCGTGATCTTCACGTTCTCCGCTGTCTGATCGCCGATTATGAGATTGTGGATGCTGCGCACGTGCTTGATAATGGCCTCGTCGAACTCATCCCCGCCGAGCCGGATGGCATTTGCCACCACGATCCCGCCCAGGGAGATCACCGAGATTTCGGTGGTTCCGCCGCCGACATCGCAGATCATGTGCCCCGCCGGCTCCAGGATGGGGATGTTGGCGCCCAGGGCCGCGGCCATCGATTCCTCGATCAGATACACCTCCCGGGCACCAGCCTGTTCGGCGCTCTCCCTGACCGCCCGCTTCTCCACCTCGGTAATGCAGGTCGGCACCCCTATGACCATTCGCGGTTTAACCAGCCAGCGACGCTGAATCACCTTGGAGATAAAAAAGCGGATCATCTTCTCGGTGGTCTCGAAATCGGCGATTACCCCGTCCCGCATCGGCCGGATGGCGATGATATCTCCGGGGGTCTTCCAGAGCATCCGCTTGGCCTCCGTGCCCACGGCCACAACCCGCTTGGTACCCCGCTCCACGGCCACCACCGACGGTTCGGACAGCACGATTCCCTTGCCCTTCACGTGCACCAGGGTGTTGCAGGTGCCCAGATCGATTCCGATATCAGCTGAAAAGGCTTCAAACATCTTGCCAAGCCCCATAAAGTTCCTCCATCAATAGTTGCTCTCTCTAATGATAGTATCGCAACCGAGCTCCGTAGTGGGACGGATCTATCACCAGCGCCTTGCGCCAGTACGCCCGTGCTTTAACGGGATCGTTCATATTAGAATAGATTTCCCCTAAATAATAGTAGGCATCGCTGGAGTTCGGATCCAGCTTGAGGATCTCCGAGTACTGATCTTCCGCCTTGAAATAGTCCTCTCTCTCGAAGTACATCTGGCCGAGCAGGAATCTGGCCCGTATCTCAACGGCCGCATCCTCGGTCTTGTTGACCGCCCGCAGCAGGTACTCCTCCGCCTCCTGCTTGAGCTCCGCCTGCAGGTAGGTCTGGCCGATGGTAAGCAGCAGCAGATCCGTGGGGTTGATCTTCAGGGCCTGCTGGAAGTACTCCAAACCCTCCTCCAGCTGATCCAGCTGAGTGGCGGCCAGCCCGAGGTAGTCGTAGATATCCTCGCGCTCATACCCCGCGGCCAACGCCGCCTGCAGGTATCGGAGGGTCAGATCGTAGTAGTACTTGCCCTTGTGGTAGTAAGCCTTGCCAAGTATATAGTCCACCTCCGCGCTCCAGTTGCCCGTAGCACTCAGTTTGACCCGCCGGAGGGAGACGATGGCCTCATCCAGATAGGGAATGCGCTCCTCCAAGGTCACTTCGGAAACCCCTTTGTAAAAATAGGCGAATCCCCGGTAGGCCAGAAGCGTCGGATCCAGTGGATCGTTCTCCAGCTGTTCGTCGCAGCGGCTGATCACCTCGTCGTACAGCCGATTCTGCCAGAGCTCGCTCAAAGGCTGGGAATCCGGCTCGGTCTGGAAACGACTTCCGATCCGATCGATCCACTCCAGACGCCAGGCCAGTATTCCCACGGTGGCGAGGAGCAGGATCACCAGAACCACCACCAATCTCCGGCCGCGTTTTTTCCGGCGTTTGAAGCGATACTGCTCTACGTTCAGGATCAGATTACCCCTCCCAATAGGAAACGAAAAGGTTGACAAAAGGGGCAGGTCGGTAAGCCGGGTTCTGTCGTAGGGCCGCCATCTATCTGTGGCCGGGCGTTGCCGCCCTCAAGCTCTTGCAGTCTACCCGCGGGTGGTGTGGGTCAGAGCAAACCCGTAACCCGCTGCTTGACTTTGCTCCTGATGAGGCTTGCCTTGCCCCGTGCGTTGCCGTACGGGCGGTGGGCTCTTACCCCGCCTTTTCACCCTTGCCTGATTGCCCCAAAGGAGCGACCAGGCGGTGTGTTTTCTGTGGCGCTGTCTGTTGACTGAGCAGCTCTAGCGAGCTTCTCAAGCCACCCGGGAATTACCCGGCATCATGCTCTGCGGAGCCCGGACTTTCCTCTGAATACTGGAACGCTTCGGCGCGCCGGCATTCAGCGACGGCCAGACCTGCCCCTACCAACATTATCGTGAAAAATCTAGGAACATCAACAGCCCTCCGGCTCAATCTCCGTCATCATCGGAATCGGCATCGGAATCGGAATCAGAATCGGAATCAGAGTCGGAGTTCCCTTCCTCTTCGCCGGACTCCTCCTCTTCCTCCTCCCCCTGTTCCACCAAATCCTCCGTCTCATGGAAGAGGATACGGCTGCAGTAGGGACAGAACATGATCCCTTCACCCTCGCGTACGTTATTGACAAACTGAACCGAAAGGATCATATGGCAGCCGCTGCATACGCCGTGCTCTATGGGTACGATGCCCAGACCGGCCTTGCTCTTTATGATTCTTTCGAACTTGAAGAGGATCTCCTCGTCCAGACCGGGAGTTATCGTCTTTTCTTTTTTCTCCAGGGCTTTCAGATCCTTACCCTTGGCGGCGACCGCCTCTTTGATGCGGGACTGTTCCTTCTGGACCTCTTCCTCCTGCTTGCTAATCATGGTTTCATCTTTTTCCAAATTCACCTTCATCTCGCCCAGCAGTTGCTCTTCCCGTTGGAGGTCCCTGCGCAGATCCTGCTCCTTCTCTCCGGAGTCCTTGATCTCCTTGTCCAACGCCTCGTATTCCCTCTGGGTCTGGATCATGTCCATCTGCTGCTCGAAGCCTTCCCGCACCCGCTCCGCCTCCAGGGCCTTGTTGCGTAGCTCCTCTATGTAACGGCCCTTGGTTTCGTACTCTTGGGTTTTCTCCAGATAGGCCTTCTTCATCCTGTTGAGCAGTTCGGTGCGGGTCGCGAGTATCTTGGGGATTTCCTCCATCTCCCGCTCTATCTCGAACTTCTCCGACAGAATCTCCTGAAGAGAACGCAGCTTTGAGAATACCTGGTCCATAGTCATCTGCTCTACCTTGCTCATGTGTTATACCCCTTAGTGCTCCAAATAATCCTTTAAACGTCGACTTCGCTTCGGGTGCCGCAGCCGCCGCAGTGCCTTGGCTTCAATCTGGCGAATCCGCTCCCGGGTGACGTTGAAATACAGGCCCACCTCCTCCAGCGTGAGGGAATAGCCGTCCTCCAGGCCGAAGCGCATCTTCAGCACCTCCTGCTCTCTGGGCGGCAGGGTGTACAGAACATCCTCAAGCTGCTCCTGGAGCAGCTTGAAGGCGGTCTGGCTGGCCGGATTCTCGATCTCTTTGTCCTCTATAAAATCGCCGAGCAGGGAATCGTCCTCCTCCCCGATCGGCGTCTCCAGGGAGATAGGCTCCCGGGCTACGCTCTTGACCGACTTGACCCGCTGGGTCGTCCACCCCAGCTTATCCGCCACCTCGGCGTCGGTGGGTTCCCGGCCCAGGACCTGCATCAGCTGACGGGACTCCCGAACCACCTTGTTGATCTGCTCGATCATATGAACCGGGACCCGTATGGTCCGGGCCTGATCGGAGATCGAGCGGGTGATGGCCTGGCGGATCCACCAGGTGGCATAGGTGGAAAACTTATAGCCCTTGCGGTACTCGAATTTCTCGACGGCCTTGATCAGACCGATGTTGCCCTCCTGCACCAGATCGAAGAAGTGAAGGCCCCTGTTCGTGTACTTCTTGGCGATGCTGACCACCAAACGCAGGTTGGCCTTGATCAGGCGATCCTTGGCGGATTTCATCATGAAACGCCCGTGGCCGATCCGCTCGGCCATCTCCAGGATTTCCGGAATGCCGTTTTGGAACTCGTTCTCCAGCTTTGTGAGTTTCTTCTCATTGGTCTGGATCTGACGGATCAGCTCCTTGATCTGGTCCGCCTCCAATCCCAGCTCGCCCTCTATGCGGATACGATCGCTGCGCAGGGCCAATCCCCGACCCAGGCCGCGGAGGTCCTTCTGACTGGCCACGTTGAGCCGCTTCTTGATCTTCTGGTTCTCCTTCTGGATCTTGCGGATTCGATTGGCCATGGTTATGAACTTCTCTGTGATCGTGGTGATCTCCTCCTGGTGAAGGTCGATCTCCTGAACCCGCCTGATCAGATCATCCCTCTGGCGCTGCAGCTCGTCGCTGGTGAGGATGCTCCCCTCTTCAGACTCGACCTTATCCCTCAGCTCCATGAACTGGCGGATTGCCGGAACGTGGGGACGGAGAGGCTCCTTGTAGAATTGGGTCACCCTTCGCAGCTCCGCCAGATACTCCGAGATCTCCTTCTTGGTGAGGCTGAGCTCCCGGGGATCGATCCGGGAACCGATGCTGGTTGCCAGTTTGTGGAGCTCCGGGATGAAAAGGCCTGAGTTGCGGATCACCTCTTTTATGATGTTCTCCCCCTCCTCCATCTTCTGGGAGAGGTAGACCTCCTGTTCGGCGGTCAGCAGGTTTTCCTTGCCGATCTCCCGCAGATACAGGCGGATCGGATCATCGATCGCCGTCTCTTTCTCGTCGTATACCAGCTTCTTCTTGCTGGGAGGGGTCTTGCGTACCTCCGAAAGATCGACGTCCTCCTCTTCGAGCTTGACGTTGTTCTTGTCCAGAATCGACATGACCTCTTCGATCCGATCGGAGTTGGTGATGTCGTCGGGAAGAAAATCATTCACCTCCTCGTAGGTAATCGTTTTCTTCTTCTTGGCAAACTCGAGTAGTTTTAGAATCGCCGGATCATTCTGAAGGTCGCTCATCAATAACTACCTTTCTGAAAGCCTCTTCAGTTCCTCGTCCAGATACATCTTCTCGCCCAACAGCTCTTTGACCTTAGCCGCATCCTGTTCCTTGGCCCGGGCAAGGGCTGAGATCAGGAAACGCCTGCGTTTCTCCAGGCTGCGGCGCCGGATCTCCCTCAGACCGTCCTGAATCAGACGCTCGGGGTTCAAGGTGAACTCCCCGGAGGTCGTCTTTTCCAGAAGCAGTTGCCGATACTCCTCATCCTCCAACCGCCTTAGCAGGGACTCTTCAGTCTGCTCACCCTGCCGATAGCACTCCTCGAGGGCTACGAAGTATTTCCTGGCCCTCGGGTCCTCGAGATCGTCGACAGCGACGGAGTTCCTTACCTCTTGGAAATATTCGCGGTTGACCGCGACTGCGAGAATAAAAAAAAGATCGGCAGAGGTGCCCTGCACCTCCAGCCCCCGATGCGAGTCGTCCCTGATTCCGGATCTTTCTGTCCCCCGTAAAAGATCGCTACGCACGGACTCAAAGTCAACCCCCAGATCTTCGGCAAGAAGACGGATATACCCGTCCCGCTTCACCTGAGAGTCCAGAGATGTCAAGTAAGAGTCTAAGTGCCTGATGACCGCCCGTTTGCCATCCGGTGTCCCGGTATCGAATTTTGAGTGTGCCGTGCTCAAATAGAACTGAAAACTAGTTATAGTAGAAGCGAGTGATTTTTTCAACGCCTGGGGCCCGTCTTTTTCAAGAATTTCCGCCGGGTCCTTCCCCCGCTGGAGACGGATGACCTCAGTTGGCAGATCCTGCTGCTCGCAGAGCAGGATCGTGCGTTCGGTGGCGCGGAGGCCCGCCTCATCGGTGTCGAACAGCAGCGTTCCCCGGGGGGCATAGCGCTTCAACCGTCGTATCTGCTCACGCGTGACCGCGGTTCCCAGAGGGGCGAGGCAGTGACGCACCCCCGCCTGCCAGAGGGCCAGCACATCCAGATATCCCTCCACCAGGAGGAAGGTCTTTTCCCGGCGCACCTCCTGGTACACCCCCGGAGCGCCGTACAGGGTCTCCCGTTTTCGAAACCACTCGGTCTCCGGTGAGTTGAGATACTTGGGTTGGATATCGGAGCGCAGGGCGCGGGCACCAAAAGCCACGACCTCCTTGCGATGATTGTGAATGGGGAACACGATCCTCCCGCGGAACAGGGCGGCTTGTTCCCGGCCGCTGAACAACCCGGACTGTTTCAAAAACTCGTCAGAGAACTTCTTCTCCCGCAGGAACTTGTACAGCCAGGCGCGGTCCGCCGGAGCGTAGCCCAGCTGGAAGGCACCCCAGGTATCCTGGACCAGGCCCCGGCTTTGCAGGTAGGAACGCGCCCGGGCGCCCTCCGTGTGGTTCATCAGCAGATGCTGGAAGGTTCCGCTGACCCGGTGGTACAGCTCCAGATAGGCCTCCCTGCGTTTGCTGTCCCCCTCCTCTACCTCTATCTGCACCCCCGCCTTTTCGCCAAGGAGCTTCACCGCTTCGACAAAGGAGAGTTTCTCCATCTCCATCACGAAGGTAAAGAGGCTCCCCCCCTTGTGACAGCCGAAGCAGTAGAACACCGACTTGTCCGGGTCCACGGTGAAGGAGGGTGTCTTCTCGGAGTGGAAGGGGCACAGTCCCCACAGGCGCCCCCCCTTCTTCTCCAGATGGACGTACTCCGACACCACGGCCTGCATATCGAGTCGGTCTGTAATTTGGCCGAGGATATGATCCGGTATTCTCAAAGCGTGCGAACTATCCTCCCGATCCTACCCGCTTCAGAAAGTAGTACTTGGCCCAGTTGTGCTCCTGCAGATCCTCAGAGAAGTAGTGCTCCCCGGTTTGCGGATCCTTGAGGACGAAGTAGTAGAATTCCGTATCCGCCGGGTGAAAGGCGGCATTCAGGGCGACCTCCCCCGGGCTGGAGATCGGCCCCGGCGGCAGGCCGGCCCACTTGTACGTGTTGTAGGGGGAATCGATGCGCTTGTCCTCGGCACTCAGGAACTCCGGGTGCGGCTTGTTCTGGATGTCGGTGATGATATACCCCAGGGTCGCGCAGGACTCCAGGCCGATGTTGTAGTCCAGGCGGTTGTAGAAAACCGAGGCGATCAAGGGCGCCTCCTCTGCCTTTCGATACTCCCGCTCCACGATCGAAGCCATGATGATCCGCCGGTGCAGGCGCTGCCGGTCCCTCTGGAGCGCCTCCGGGGCGATATCCGCCAGCCGTCGGAAGAGGTTCTCCACCATCTCCTCCACCACCCCATAGGCCGGATAGCCCCGGGGGAAGTAGTAGGTATCGGGAAACAGATAGCCCTCCAGGTTCTCCGCTGGAATCCCGAATTGGTCGAGCAGAGACGGGGAAGAGGCGGCCTGGAGGAATTCCTCACTCGTGGCGATTTCCTTGTCCTCCAGGTATCGGGCTATCTGCTTGAGAGTCCAGCCCTCCGGGATGGTGATCTTGACCTGCTCCTGATAACCGGCCACCAGGAGATTGTGCACGTCGATCATCGTGTCCCCCGGCAGAATCCGGAAGTAGCCGTTTTTGAAGGCGGTCTCCGTGCCGTTCAGCCGGCTGAACGCCAGCAGCAGCAGGCGCGATCGTATCAACCCCTCCAGCTCCAGCCGCTCGGCGATGGTCGACAGATTCTCCCCCCTGAGCACCTTGAACACGGTGCCCTCTGCCGGTATGCCGGGCGATGACCTGTTGAGGTAGTACACGGTTGCTCCGCCGGCCAGAAGCACGAGCACCGCCGCAATGAGGAATACGCCGATTCCTTTAAGGAGTCTTTTTGCCATGAAAAACTGCTTGAGCCTTTTGCTAACGCTCAGCGCTAACGCTTGATCAGGATGAACTCCACCCGCCGGTTCTTCCAGCGGTTCTCCTCATCATCGAAGGGAACTATCGGGTTCGAACCGCCCAAACCGATGACGGATATCCGATTACCGTCCAATCCGAGTCTGATCAAAGCCTGCTTGACCGCTTCCGCCCGGGCCAGGGAAAGAGGGATCAGCTCCTCCTCGTTCTCCTTCTTCGCTTCCGCCTCGCTCCAGTAGCGGGTGATGTTGGCGTGCCCCTCAATGCGGATCTGATAGGCACTGTACTTCTTGAAGATCTCGAACAGGCGCTGCAGGGTCTTGTCGTTTCGGGCGGCCTTCTCGACGTCCGTTACCGCCATCAAATCCGCCGAGTTGGGCGGAAAGGTGATGCTGGCGATGCGGATCTTCAGCTTGTCCCCTTCCCGAATCACCAGCACGTCCACCGGGATCAGGTTTTCCACGGTCGCGGAGTTCCGCTGTTTGTCCCGGATGGTTATCCTGAGGGTGTAATCCTCCGCCGACTGAACGAGCTCCCCGGTATCCGACATCCCGTCCCAGAGGATGCGTTCGGAGGGCATGCCCTTGCCCGTGTAGGAGAGAAAGGCGCTTCCCACCGGATCCAGGATTTCCAGTCGCCACTCTTCGATTGCCGACAGGTCCGTGACCTTCATGGTGATGAACAGCTCGTCATCAACCCCGTCGTTGTCCGGTGAGAATGGCTGGGGGGAGACGGAGAGATCGATCTGCGGAGCCGAAACGTCCAGTTTAAAAGGCGTGCTCCTGGCCTTGGGCCGGTTGCCCTTGAAGTAGTTCACGGTAATGACCGCTGTATACACCCCTTCCCGTGCCAGGCTGCCGTTGGCCCGCCCGTCCCAGGTGATGGCTGCGGGGATCTGTCCCGTTCCGCTGAAGGTCTTCTGCACCGCCCCCTGCTCAGGAACCATCTCCAGGGTCCAGGACTGGATCCCGTCGGTGAGACCCACATAGGGTTTGAACTCTATGGCATCGCTGAAACCGTCCCGGTTCGGGCTGAATCCGTCGCCGGAGGCGGTAACGAACACCGAGGTGACCCGGGTGTCGATCTGGAGGCCCCGGAGTTCTTTGGAGACACCGTTGCCGGCCTGATCGGTGCTGCGAATCGTGTAGCTGTAGGAACCATCGGGAATCTTGTTCCCGTTCTCATCCTTCCCGTCCCACTGGAAATCCGTGGCCTTGCCTTTCCAGTAATAGCTGCGCACCACCTCCGCGCTGGCATTGCGGAACTCCCCCTCCCAGAGCACCTCTTCACTGGAGCTCTGGCGCACCGGCAGCTTGTCTTTCAACTCATCCCCGTCGGGGCTGAACAGGCTGTAGTCCGCGGACAGCTCGATCGTCGGAGCCTTGGTATCTATCCTGAAGACGGCGGTGCGTACCTCGTGGTGATCCCCCTTCTGGTAGTCCAGGATCAACTCCGCCTGGTACGCTCCATCGGCCAGCCTGCGCCCGCTTGAGTCCAGCCCGTCCCAGGCGAAATCCTGGGGCGGCCGGTTTTGTCCCTCCACCTTCCGTAGAATTTGTCCCTTCGAATCGAGGATGCGCAGCTCGTAGCGGGAGACTCCCTCCGTTACCTTGAGCCGGGGTTGGATAGTGACTCTGTCCTTCACCCCGTCGGCATTGGGACTGAACACGCCCAGGTCCGCGGACACGAAGACCTCTGTGGCCTGGGTATCTATCTGGAAACGCACCTTCTTGGATGCTCCCGAGTTGCCCGCCCGGTCCGTTGCCTGCAGGGAGTAGAAGTAGATGCCGTCTGCGACCAGCTCCCCCGCATCGGCCCGACCGCCCCACTCGATCTTGGCGTCCGCCCTGCCCCGCCAGGAGTAGCTGCGCACCGTGCGGCCGTCGATGTCCTCGATGGTACCGTTCCAGAGGGTTTCCTCCGAGCTTTCCTGGTACAGGGTGACCACATCCTTGTTTCCGTCTCCATCCGGAGAGAAGATGGCCAGATCCGCGCTGACCGTGGCCGAAGGAGCGGTAAGGTCGATGGTGAACCGGGGAGACTGGGCCGTGGGATTGTTGCCGTTTACGTACAGCACCTCCAGCTGCCCCGAGTAGGTATCCTCAGGCAGTACGTTGCCCTGGTCATCGCGCCCGTCGAAGGCGACCATCTTGGAGATCGTCTGGGTTCCGCTAAAGGTCCTTCCCACCTGTCCTGCACCGTTAACGACCTCCAGCTTCCAGTTCTCGATGCCGGTGGTGACCGGTACGTCCAGGGTGAACTGGATCCCGTCCTTTCTGCCGTCGCCGTTGGGCGAGAAGAAGGAATCGGTTATGGTGATGTTGATCGGGGTGGCCTGAGTGTTGATCAGGATGTTGTCGATGGACGCCTCACCGGAGTTGCCGGCCCTGTCCGTTGCGCTGATCCGGTAGGAGTACACTCCGTCGGCGGTGAGGATGCCCTCGTCATTGGTACCGTTCCACTGGAAGGAATCGGGCCGGCTGTTTTCCCAGGTGAAGGAGGCGGCCTGCTGTCCCGCCGTGTCGCTGATCGAAGCGCTCCAGAGCAGTTCCTCCGAGCCGCTCTGTTCGATCGGGAGGGTGTCCTTGTTGCCGTCGTCGTTCGGGGAGAAGATCAGATACGGGGCCGTCGCGCTGACCTGCGGAGCGGTGTTGTCGACGATCACCGTACCGGAGGCGCTCTCCCCGTGATTGTCGTTGTCGTCCCAAGCTTCCACCTTGAAGGTGTAGGTGCCGTCGGCGACCACGGTTCCCGCGTCGGAGCGGCCGTCCCAGCGGACCTGCTCCGGCACGGTGATCCCGGTTTTCACGTAGGCCAGGCGGGCCAGAACGTTCTTGAAGGTTACGTTTTCCGGCCTCTCGTCCTTGTTGACGATCTCCCGCACCTGGTTGCCCGCGCTATCCAGGACGACGAAACGATAGCCCTTGACGAAACGCTGGTCGGTTATGGCCAGAGATTTGACCAGGTCGTCCTGGATACCGTCGAGGTTAGGAGAGATGAACTCCTGATCGGTGTTCAGAGTGATCTCCGGCGCCTGCCGGTCGATCAGGCCCACAGCCAGATTAACACCGGCTCCGGCTGCCCAGATGTTGCTGTACAAGGGGGCTCCCGCCGCGGTGATCTTCAGCTCGCTCCGGCTCTCCTTCACCGAGGTACCCAGCTTGACCGATGCCCCGAAGGACACGGGAATGCGCATATCCCCGGAGCCGAACTCGTTCGCCGCGATCGTGCTGCCCAGGTGGAAAAATACGCGATCGGATATATTGAGCTCGGTCCCCAGGTTAAGGGTCACGTTTTGAAAGCTCGGCAGGGATACATCGGAGTGCCAGGACCAGACCAGCTTCTGCCTCTGCAGCAGGTCAAAGCTCAACCCCGCCGCGGGGGTGAAGGGCGCGTAAATCGGATCGAAGCCGTCCACCGGGCTCATTCCCTTGCCCAGCCCGCGCAGCGCGATGCCCCAGCGGAGGTCCTTCATGAAGCGCACATCTCCGGGCAGGTGGACGAAGCCCAGGTCCGCGCTCAGGCCCCAGTCCTCTGAGCCGTACTGGCCCTGCAGGCCCAAGCCGATGAGCAGTTTCGGAAACAGGTCCTTGGCGAAGGCTATGTTGGCGCCGAAATGGTTTCCCAGCTGGATCGCCGAGAAATCCGACGACAAGAAGTGGGCGCCGGCGCTGAGCACCCCGGCCCGGGTCGGCCAGATGAACCCGCCGTTCACCGCATGCCCGTTCCAGCCGGAATCCGGCGCTTCGGTGCCGATCAGAGCGAGGTAGCTGACATCAACGGTGAAACGTTGGGTGTCCCCGGCAGCCGCGGGATTCAGTACAGAGGCGGCAGGGATTCCCTCGGCAACAGAGTCTGCCCCTCCGGCCAGAAAAACCGGAGAGAACAGGTCGAAGGGCAGAGTAACGCTTCCCGGAGGCGGATCGTACTGTGCAAAGGCGGGAATCGATACCAGAGCGATCAGCACAACAAGCACACACACTTTCTGTTTCATGTCGCACCCCTGTCGTTTTTATTACTCGACCGTACGGCGAAAGCTGCAGCCACGTCGATCGGCGGGTTACTACCAAATTTATAACTCCGGAACGTCAAATTCAATTC
>Ga0307426_1000424_pt1 | contig 29082 bp, 33 predicted proteins | sample SalMarWE160340MG_FD_202165 | JGI IMG/M metagenome (GOLD analysis project Ga0307426, IMG submission 202165) | Salt marsh sediment microbial communities from the Plum Island Ecosystem LTER, Massachusetts, United States - WE1603-40 | ecosystem: Environmental > Aquatic > Marine > Intertidal zone >...
GCAATTCCGGAGGGCGTCTACTGCGTGGAGGGAGTATGCGATGCGGAATGCGACGAGGACAGTGACTGCGAACCCTTCTGCGGGGAGGGCGAGACGTATTTCTACGGGGGAGAGTGCGACCTTGAGATGTACTGCGACTGCAGCTACCTTTCAGAGGACTGTGATGATTATGATGACGATTACATCGCTGGCCAGTGGTGCGACCCGCAGGAGGGCGACATATACTGGTGGCTTGAGGACTGGGGTTGCGGAGAGCAGGGATGCGGATGGACAGAAGGATACCTGAGGGACGGCGTCGCTGAGGATTGCGAGGATGTGTGCGAGGATACGGACGGGGGAATAAACTACGAAGAGGAAGGAACAGTCACTGACTGGGAGCTCTGCACTGACCAGATGGTAGAATGCCCTTACCAGACGTATGGCGACTACTGCGAGGGCGATATACTCCACGAGTACTACTGCGAATGTGGTGACATGGAAGAGGAAGTTCTGGATTGCAGCGAGTCCAACTACAAGGGCTATTGGGAATACTACTGCGAAGGCGATGAGATATGGAGGCACAGGCTGTATCATGATTTCTCATGCACGCCTGGCGGATGCATTGAAACCACCTATTGGGTCGACAATGAGCTCTTTGAGGACTGCAGTGAGGGCGACGGCTGGTACAATTATGGCAACGACGAGGGGCTTGACGACCCCGAATGCGAATACCAGGACTGGACCTGCACAGGGGAAGGCGAGGTATGGTGCACTTACGACGTTCCGGAATCCCACGATTACGACGAGCTTGACGGCGCCTACTGCATGGGGCAGGGAGAGGCAGTAGAGGACAGGGACTACTACTGCGGCCCAGAAGGCCAGGCGCTTTACGAGGATTCAAACTATCACGACTGCGGTACAGAATACTGGTTCGGCGGCGGGAACATAGAGGGTTACGGCAATGACCCCGAATGCGAATACAGGGACTACTGGTGCATTGATGACGGATACGACGACTACTGCAACTCTGGTGTGACATTCATTGATGATTATGACTATCTTGATACCGAGGAATGCCAGCCTGAAACGATATGGCTTTTCCAGCACGACTACTACTGCGACCTCTCGCTCTGCGATTCTGTCAATCCTTCCAACATGTGCGGCCCGGGCGACGAGTGGTACAATCCGCAATGCTCGGTCCAGTGCGGCGCAGAGTGCGGAACCGATTACGACTGTGAGCCCTATATAGACGAGTATGATAACTGCTGGTTCGGCAGGGTATGCACAGAAGAATGTGGGTGCGCGCAGGGACAGTATAAATACTGCCCTGAACCGGGAACAACCAGCGGCATCGTATGCTATTACGGAAACCAGGAATGCACCGAGAACGGCTGCCAGCTTGATTACTGCATCCTTGATTACAACGAATACTGCGACCCTGAGGACGGGTGCGTCCAGATTCCGTGCGTGGAAATACCTGACATAACAACCTTCTCCGACGGCTCGGCAGAGAATCTTCTTGAATTCCCTGACGGGGGAGGAAGCAACGATTCCGTGAAGATAAGGATACCTCTTGCAAACATGGAGATACTCTCTGCCAGCGTTGACCTTACCGGGCTTCCTAAATCCACTTCCGGGGAGAAGAGCATGGACGTTGTTGCGGTAAACGACGTATCCGGAAGCATGGCATACAACTGCAACCCCGACGGAACGCCGGACCCGCAGGAGCCTCCCTGCAACATAGAGAGCATGAAGAACGCAACCAAGGAACTTATTGACACCGTCCTGAGCCAGCCGGACAACATGATGGGGCTGGTGAGCTACAATACGGTGGTTGATGACTGGATGGGGCTTACCGACGATGCCGTTGCGCTCAAGAGCCACGTTGACCTCTACGAGGCATCCGACAAGACATGCATATCGTGCGGGATAAGCAAGGGAACAGACATACTTTCGTCAGGGACCAATGAAGTCAGGGCAATGCTCCTGATGACAGACGGGAACGCCAACAGGTGCACTTACGGGATTTGCAACACCTATACTGCCGGCCAGGAGGCCATATCAGAGGCGCAGAGGGCATATGACGACTACGGGATAAGGATTTACACCGTGGCTTTCGGTGACGATGCAGACACAGCCCTCCTGGAGGAGATAGCAAACGTCTCAGGCGGCAAATCATACATAGCCGACGGGACAAACATAAGTGACGTCTACCAGGAGATAGCGGTTGAAATAACGAACGTTTATCCCTTAAATCCGTGGCTGGATGTAGGAAAAGACGGCGACCACGAATGGTTCTATGCGGGCTACTTCGACACGACAGAGACGGCAGAGTTCCAGGCAGAGTTGGACTCGCTGAAAGACTGCATATGCACAGGATGCACTGTTGATGGAACCCACTGCATAATAGACATGAAAACGTTCTCGGAGGGAAAAGGTTTTATATCCTTAAGTGATATTCTAATAGAAATATGCGTATATACTACTGACCCAACTTCCTATCCGGGCGCACCTGAGCTTTGCGATGGCAAGGACAATGACGGTGACCTGGATATTGACGAGGACTTTGCCAATCTAGGTTCTTCCTGCACATCAGGCACCGGCGCGTGCCAGAGCTCAGGTATCTTTGTCTGCTCAGGGGACATGCTCTCAACAGTTTGCAGCGCGGTTCCAGGCTCACCTTCCACGGAGACCTGCGACGGTATAGACAACGACTGCGACGGCTACGTTGACGAGGGCGTCTGCATCACAACTACTTCAGGCGGCAGCTCAGGCGGCGGAGGTGGTGTGTCAGAATACTGCGGCAACCTGTTCTGCGCCAGCACGGAGAACTGCACCACCTGCCCCCAGGATTGCGGAGAATGTCCGCCTCAGGAAGAGGGGGAGCAGTGCGTCCCTGACTGGTCATGCACGGCATGGTCTGATTGCTCACCTGATGGAAGCCAGACAAGAGACTGCACAGACCTTAATGCCTGCGAGGGTGCCTTTTCAGGACCCGTGACAGAGCAGCAATGTGCTTACCAGCAGGCTGGTGCAGGCCAGACCGGGTCAGCCGGCATCACAGGATTGCTCACCCTTGACCCCTTGATGGGACTCTACTGGGCAGCAATCATAGTGATGGTCCTTGTGGCAGCCGGTGGAATAGTCCTCTGGAAGAAGAAGTAAAGTCACTTGCTTTTTAGTTATTGGTAATCAAATAAACATATGGCAGTCAGGATTACCTATTTCGTCCACGGAACGACAACGGACAACGAGAAAGGCATCGCTACAGGATGGGCCCAGGGAGAGCTTTCGGAGCTGGGAACCAGGCAGGCCAGGGAACTGGGCAAGGCCGTTGCAGGCATGAGCTTTGACGTGGCTTTCTGCTCTGACCTGAAGAGGGCGGTTGATTCTGCGGAGATTGCTTTCGGTGGCAGAATTCCCATCATGCGTGACAGGAGGCTCAGGGAATGCAATTACGGCGATTTCACCAGGGAGCCGGCAAAGGGATTCAAGAACAGAATGAAGGATTACATCTATAAGCCGTTCCCGAAAGGGGAGAGCTACAGGGACGTTGAGAAGAGGGTTGAGAGCTTTCTGGAATTCCTTCGGAAGGAATATGATGGTAGGAGCGTTGCCATTGTGGCTCACCAGGCCTCACAACTGGCCCTGGAAGTCATCATCAACGATAAGACCTGGGAGCAGGCCATTGACGAGGACTGGAGGAAGAGGAAGGCATGGCAGCCCGGCTGGGAATACGTCCTTGAGTGACCCCACTAATTTTATATTCTAAACATCCAATTACATCTTATGAGCGCTTGGGAGAATGTCATTGTCACCAGGGCAGGCAAGATAGAGGAGATAAGGAGGGTAATACCCGGATACGGCTATTCCTCAGAGCACGAGGCCTGCAGGACGGACGAGTCCGTATGCCAGCTTCTCGTCAACGGCCTCCACGAGGCAAAGGACCTGCTCTTCAGCCTCGTCCACACGGAGTTCGAGCTCCAGAAGGACGCCCTGAGCAACGCCTTCCAGGACATAAGGGACTGCGCTGACACGTTCTCAGACGAGATAAAGTCCAGGCACTTTGACTGGGACAGGGAGAGCACCGAGAAGTGGCTGGAGAGGATAGTGGACCACGATTACAATCTGATTCTGGGCCTCCTGAAGTTCGGGAGGGAGCTGGACGACGCAGTGGAGGCCATGAAGGAGGGCAACCAGGACATGCAGGACAGGATAGAGGAGCTCAACAAGGACCTTAATGGGCTGGTCAGCAGCTTCAAGGAGCGCGACATCATCTGCAACATCAAGGACATCACCCTGGAGAGGACCTTCCAGAAGATAAGGCAGGAGATTAAAGGCCAGTCCTGATTCTCTTCAGTATGAACCATGAGAAATGGTTCCCGTACCTGTCCTGGAGTTCTTTCAGCTTCCAGTCATTCCCTGTGATGATTTTCCTGCATCTGCTGCTCCCGCAGTTGCATTTAAGCTCATAGGAGTTGGCGGTATCCATGGCATAGTCATAACACAATTCCTCCCCTGATTTGATATCCCTGAGGGCCACGAACGTCACCTGCCCGTCAGGCCCGATGTTCGGGTCGCAGGAATGGTTGACAAAGATTGCCGTGTCCCTGACCTCATCCTTTGTCGTGGGGCACAGGAAGAAATCGTCATGTATCTGCATCCAGTAATCACCTAACTTCCTTGCAGCCTTCTTGGTCTGCTCCCAGTTCAGGATGTGACCGCTCTTTACAAAGACAATCTCACCCTTCCTTATATCCTGCTTTGCAAACAAACCCACGCCACCCTTCTCGCTCTTCCTGACCTCTGTCTTCGGGGACCTGTATGACTTTATTGCGGGCATACTTCTAATTGGAGTTTTTATTAAAATCCTTGATGTGCGCTCAATTATTACTTCCTCGCGTAGATTATCCCTTCCTGCTCGTTCCTGTAGCTGAACTTGCGGGCGCGCTTCCAAGAGAAGCTGACTGAGAAGCCCTTCCCCTTCAGGATAGAGATTATCTCCCTGTGCGTTGGCTTCCCGTCGATGGTGTGGTATCCGCACACTGCCATGCTCATCTTCCCTCCAAGCGTCCTGTCCGCACCCTTCAGCACCTCGCTCTCCGCTCCCTCGACGTCCATCTTGATGAAATCAACGTTCCTGATGCCCAGGCTTTCCAGAATGTCATCGAGCCGGTCCATCTTCACGTAAGCGGACTTCCCTGTCCTGCGAAGCAGGCTGTGCTCGCCAAGGCCCTTCAGGAACAGCTTCTTCCTGGTCTTGCTGCTCCACGCCCCCTTCGGGACGATAATGACGTTCTCCAGGCCATTCGCCCTGATGTTCTTCCTCAGGAACTTCAGGTTCTTCTTTTCAGGCTCTATCGCAACGACCCTTCCAGAATCTCCGGCCTTCCTGGCAGCCATGACGGTGAACGTCCCTATGTTGGCCCCCACGTCTATTACCGTGTCGCCCTTCCTGATTTTGTAATGCTTCTCGTATATCCTGTTCACGAACTGCTCTGAGAGGATGTACTGGAAGCTTCCGTGGTTCTCCATCCTGGATGTGTTCTTCCAGACCGGGACGTTCACGGTTTCCGGTTCCCTTGGCGCAAAGAACTTCAGGCCGTCGATTTCCAGGCATACCCCCTCCCTGGTTTTTTCCAGGCCACTGATTTTCCTGTCAAGGCGCTTTATGCAGCTGAGGTAATATCTGTCCATGATTAATCACTTCTCCCACAAAGAGGCGCTTTCCTGTTCAAATCCTTCCTAAAGGAGTTGTTTATGCCGACCTTGATGCAGTTCTTGAGGAAGATGCAATCACTGCAGACGGATTCTGTTGTTTCTTGGTTTATCCTTTCCATCGAGAGGTTGAAAATATCCCTTGCCTTGTGGATTGAGTTTGGCCTTATTCCCAGGTAGTTTGCCACCTTCCTGTCTTGTTCCAACACCCATTTGCTAATCTCCGTGGATTGTATGCACCCTTCCCTGTGTCTGTAAGGGCATTTCATGCAAATGTCATCCACCTTCCCAACAAGGATTCTTATCTTTGTGTTTGGATTATTCCTGAACTCCAGACAGATTTGCTTCATGTTCTCTGCAAACCTTTTATTATAGCCACCGCTGTAGAATCTTGGGATGCACGGCAGGTGATGCGCTCTAATCTTTATCATACTTTCTCCCACAAACAAAGACTTTCGCGTGTGACCCCGACCTTCTCTGTCCGGTTCCTGGTGCACCAGCGCTTGTTGAGGACGATGATTTTGCTGACCTTGAAGCCAATGTGCTCTGCCATGCGGCTCAGGAGAATGTCTGACTCCACCACCCTGCCCTCCCTGGGGAAGCAGCCGTTCCCTACGACGAGGCCTACCTTCCCTCCCTCCTTCAGGACCCTGTGCATGCCCTTTATTGCCTCGAACATGTCCAGGAGGTAGGGAATACTCTCCGCGGGAAGGTCCTGGTCGCCCAGGACGTCTGCGAGCTTCATGGTCATGCTGGCTTCCCTTTCCAGGACGCCGATATATGACCTTATCGGCGGCCTCGGTGCAAGGTAGTCGAGGAAGAGCTTCTGCTCTATCTCATAGATTTTGGTGTATTCTATCTTGTTCAGGTAGGGCGGCGAGGTGATGATGGAATGGATGGACTTGTCAGGGAGCCTGAGCATCCTGGCATCACCGAAATCAGCGGTTGTCTCCACACCGGTCTTCGGAAACCCTCCGTAGTCCCTTATCATGCGGAACAACTGCCTCCGCAGCATGTCCCTCACCGGAGGGACTGGCTTCTTCCTTATCTTTATCACGGCGCCGTCCTTGAACACAAAGCTGCTCTTTATGGAGACGTTCATCAGGCCCAGCATCATGAAGTTGCGGACAGAAGGACTCTCAATCCCCATGATGAGGTCCCTGTAATAAACGACCTCCCTCATGGTCCTCATGGGGAACGCTTTCCTTATCAGCGGGTCGTTCACCTCGACCTCGAAGCCCTTGATTCTCTTCCTTCTAATCAGCGACCTTGCGGTCTCCTCAAGGAGCTTGGGGTCGTAGTCAGAGGTCTTGACCATGGCCGCAAAGACCGCGACAGGATGGACGTCAAACCCTGCGGAGGGTAACCCACTCTCCCTGCACGCCAGGAGGGTGGTCCCTGCCCCGCAGAAGGGGTCCAGGACAGAGTCAGGCCTGAACATGCCGATGAGCTTCATGGCCAGGTCCCTTGCGAAGCCCTCCTTGTAATAGAACCAGTTGTAGACAGGAAGGTCCTTGTTGGGCACGAACGTGGCCAGCTTCCCCCATTCCAGCTTCTCCTGCATCCTGTAAGACATGTTTATTATTGTCATTCCGTTAAATAATACATAAATGGCCGTCATTGGCAGGGTGCTCCAGGACGGCTCCGTAACCAACAACGAGGCGAAACGTAAGTGGCCGTCATTGGCAGGGTGCTCCAGGACGGCTCCGTAACCAACAACGAGGCGAAACGTAAGTGGCCGTGCCCTGTGGGGTGCGGCTCCGTAACAGATTGCGAGGCGAAAAGTTATATGACGGCTAACATTTATTGAACAAAGCCGCCTCCGTAACAGATTGCGAGGCGAAATTATGACGGACAAACAGGAAATATTCGAGAGGAAGAAGAAGAGATACAAAGCGGTCTACAGGAAGGAAGTGCCCTACCGGAAAATCAAAGGAAAAAAGTCTTCTGACTGATTACCTGAATTCAATCCATAGTATTATCATTATTTAGTGGTAAAATAGTAAAGTTTATAAATACAAAAGATTATTAATACATTAAGAAACAGAGGCGGTAGAATGTTCGGTAAAGGACTCAGAAGGGCCGGTGCATATGCATTGATTTTCGGAACGCTTACCTATGGCAGTTTCGAGGCAGGTCGCCATATAGAAAACAGGAGACAGGAACCTGACATACATGTATCCAGCCAGGATTTTGACCTCAGGCTTACCCTGTCGGATAAGGGTGTTATCGACCTTTACGGAAGAGAAGACGCAGAAAAACTGGTAAGACAGTATGGCTACTCGATTTTTGGTGATTTGTATGCCTTTGATTTAAAGCATGTTTTTAACAGGATAAACGACACCACCTTCCAGGCGAAGGCCATCATATTGAAATCCATGATGGATGGAGAATTACATAATAAGATACCGAAAGAAGATTCAATACCGCCGGAGAGCCTGCCCATCCCGGAAGGCGGAAAACACGAAAAAAATATAGAGCTTTAGCCCTTTTCCAGAAAGCCCTTTATTCTCTTAAGGCCCTCATCAATCTTCTCCGCGTCCAGGGCATAGGATAACCTCACCCTGCTGTCCGAGCCGAACCACTCACCGAGGTATGTGATGACCTTGTGCTTCTTGAACATGTTCCAGACGAAACCCCTCGGGTCTTTGATTTTTGGCATCACATAGAATGCGCCCTCAGGCTTCCAGAGCTCAAGGCCCAGGTCAGAGAGTCCATGGTATATCATGTCTCTTCTCTGCTTCCATATCACGAGCTGTTCGTCGATGAAGCTCCTGGGGACCTTGGTCGCCTCGTATGCCATCTCCTGCCCCAGTATGTTGGTGTTCATGGAGGTGTGGGTCTTCATCTCTATCACCCTGTTGACCAGCTCCTGGTCCAGGGACCAGAGATATCCAACCCTGAACCCGCACATTGCATACGTCTTTGAGAAGGAGTTGATGGTCACCACATGCTGACCCTCTATAAGGTAGTTCTCCCTCACATAAATCAGGTCCTTGTACACCTCATCCGAGAGGACATATATCCCGAGTTCGCCGGTAAGCTTCTCTATCTTCCTGAGGGTATCCATGGACTCCACCCTCCCGGTCGGGTTGGAGGGGGAGTTTATTATGACAGCCCGGCAGTCCTTCACCTTTTCCTCAAAGTCAGCGAAGTCAATCCTTCCCTCGACAAGATCTGTATACGCGGGCTCCATCCCCGCATACCTCACCATCGAAGGATAGGAATAGTAATACGGCCTCGGCATGAGGACCTTCCTTACCTTGCCGTTATCCAGCCTCGCTATTGCCCTGAGCGTGAGGTCCAGGGCCTCAGACGCGCCGTTTGTCACAACGAAGTTGTCTGCAGAGGATTTGGGATACTCCATGGCCAGGGCCTCCCTCAGGTTCACCTGTCCCTGTATCAGCCCGTACTTGAACGCCCTGTAGGATGGAAGAATATCATAGACCTGCTTTGGCGGGGGCAGATCAGGCTGCCCGGAACCGAAGGAAATAATACCTTTACCCTGAACGCCGATGAATACAGAAGGAGACGACAATTCGTTCATATCAAACCATGCCCTATTAGAACATTTGGCTTCCGTGTTATTTATAACCAGATTCTACTTCAGCTCGCCCCAGCCAACGAGCCTCCACCTTCCTGAAATGTTCCTTGATATGGCTATCTTCGAGCCCTTCTCTGCGCAGAAGGGTATCTTGAGCTTCGCTTCAACAGAGCCCTTCCTTGCCGAGGTCACCACACCCACGGTCCTTGCCGTCCCGGTGGATAGCATGAGCGGCTCGCCCGTCCTTATGTAATCGACCTTCATCCCCTCCCTGGAGCCGACCACCCTCTCAAGGAGGTGGACGTCCATGGTGAGCTCGCTTATCGCAGGGGATAGCTTTCCCGGAAGGCCCATGATGTTGCCGGAGAGAACGTCAGACTTGGTCAGGTAGGGGTCAAGCCCTGTGGAGACTCCAAGCAGGCCTCCGGGCCCGGCTTCCTTCATTCCGGTCATTGCCTTCTGGAGGCCCGTCACCTTCGTGGTTATGGGCTCGTATGAATCCTTTATCTTGATTCCCGGACTTATCTCCACGGTCTCTCCTACCCTGAGCGTTCCCTGGACCAGGCTTCCTCCTATCACCCCTCCTTTCAGGGAGTCTATATTAGTTCCTGGCTTGTTGACGTCAAACGACCGTGCAACCATCATCAGCGGAGGCTTTCCGCTGTCCCTCCTGGGGGTGGGTATGCTGTTCTCTATCGCCTCGATAAGGGCATCTATGTTGATGCTCTGCTGCGCAGAGACAGGAATTATGGGTGCGTTCTCAGCTACAGAGCCCTTGAGGAACTCCTTTATCTGCCTATGATTCTCCAGCGCCTCCTCCTCTGTCACGAGGTCTATCTTGTTCTGCACGACGACTATGTTCCTTATGCCGACAATGTCCAGGGCTTTCAGGTGCTCGCTGGTCTGCGGCTGGGGGCACTTCTCGTTGGCGCTGATAATGAGCAGCGCCCCGTCCATGAGGGCGGCTCCTGACAGGACGGTTGCCATCAGGGTCTCGTGCCCTGGCGCGTCAACGAACGATATGGTCCTAACCGGCCTGCATCCTGAGAAGCATTTTATGCATTTTTCAGTCGTCCCGTAGCATGCATGTCCCGTGCACTTTGAGCATTTATAGACCGTTGCCTCGGCATACCCCAGCCTTATGGTTATGCCCCTCCTCATCTCCTCTGAATGCGTGTCAGTCCACTTCCCCGTAAGGGCAGAGGTAAGGCTCGTCTTGCCGTGGTCCACGTGCCCCACGAGGCCAATGTTGACCTCCGGGGGGGGAGGAACATTCTGCTTTTGGGTCACGGGTTTAGCTTTCTTTCCGGAAACCTTTTTAGCGCTCATAATACCTGTTCCATATTGAGGCAGAGGTAATTTAAATGTATCCCTTTACCGCATTCCTGCTTTACGCGGGTTGGGGAAAGCCGGAAACCGTCAGAAAGAAACAGCGAGCCAGAAAACAAAAATCATTTCATGGGTCTTGGAGGGGGATTTCTCCCCCACGACCCTGTTTGTGAGGCAGATGCACATTGTCTTCATGTCAGAGAAGTCCCCTGATAACTCATATACCCGGAAATCGAACTTCTCTCCGCTACCAAAGAAGACGTATTTTGAACGGATACCTATGTCCACTCTGCTGTCACCGGCGCCACCTTCAGGATCACCGACCTCGTAACTGCCTTCAAGGACGGCATTAACTCCGGGAATCCTGTAAAGCATCTCCGGGTCCTTCTCGACCTCTTCCCTTGTATACATCTTCTCTTCCAGCACCTCATCCATTTCCATGGCTTTCATGCCAAGCATGTTGAGCTCTTCTACCATTTTCTTCTGAATTCTCCTTCCTATCAGTTCACTGATCACCGGATAATCTTCAAGGTTCTTTGACCTGAATTCGCCTACAATTACAACATCCCTGCCCTTTCCAGCATCAGAATCTCCGCCCACAGGGCCCACGGGCGGTTTGAATTCATACCTCTCTACGTGGATGTGGGGCTCCTCGTCCCAGCCAGGAAACTCATCCTCTTCATCCTTAACTGGCAGGACATTCCCGCAAGGCAATTCATGCGCCTCTTCTTGCGACTGGAAATAACCATCAGCGATTATTTTCTTGCACATCTCTCCAGGATTGCTCAATGAATTCTTGTAAGAACCTACCAAAACCCCGAATGAAAGAATGCCTGCAAGAAAGCCTGCCACTATTTTGCTCGGCCTCTTCAGCTTCCTCGGGGACGTCAGGTCATATATCTTGCTGTCCTCAAAGGCGTCTGAACAGCCGCTTTCAGAATCTCCTGCACCAGCATAAGGAACCTCTTGCACCCGGACTTCCTCAATCCCAACCAGGCCATCGAGAACCTCTTCCAGACCAATGTCCGAAGGAATCCTGTGAGCAAGTATCCCAGAACCCGGTTTACACGAATTTGCTGCGTTCCACCTGAAAAGACGTTCCATTAGGATTGCAGAACCTTCTTCTTCCCTGCGAAGGCCTGCCTGGCCTTCGCACCCTGACTCCTTGTGCTTGGCCATTCTATCACCTTATCACCAACCAGCTTTATACTATTTTTTTGTAACAAAAACTTATAAGCCTTTGCCATTCCCCCTCTTGGCACAGGGCAGGTCAAATCCATTCAGGCGCAGACAGCGTCAGAAAGAAACAGCGAGCCAGAAGGCAACGAAAACAAAAAACCACCGCAAGGGTTTTTTGACCCCTTGTGGAAGGTTGTTGAGGGGGATTTCTCCCCCACAACCCTGTTTGCGAGACACACGCAGAGCGTCTCCAGCTCAGACACGAAACCGGGAACGCTGTACCTTCTCACATCGAAGAACTTTCCGTTCCCCCAGTATACGTGTGTCGAACTGATAGTGATTCCCATATCACCGTCATCAAGGTCATCTTCAGGATCACCAATCTCGTAACTGCCTTCAAGGACGGCATTAACGCCGGGAATCCTGTAAAGCATCTCAGGGTCTTTCTCAAGCTCTTCTTTGGTGTAGCCTTCCCTGTAAAGGATGTCATCCAGGCTCTCGGCAGTCACGCCTTCAAACTCATTGAGATGTTCTATCATGCTCTTCTGAATCTTCCTTTCCGTCAGGTCACCGACCGTGGGATAATCTTCAAGGTCCTTTGACCTGAATTCGCCTATGGCAATCCTGACCCTGCCCTGGATTATAATCAGTTCATCATTGCCGACGCCGGCGCTCCCGCTGCCCGTGCTTCCGCCCGCAGAATATCTACTTTCAGAATCGCCAGCGTGTAAGTAGGGAACGCTCTCCCTGTGGACGTGTTCCTCAATCATGGGCTCCTCTTCCCTGAGGAACTCCACGTCGTCCAGGAACCTGCTGTAGCAGTCAATCACGATGCCTGCGGGGATTCCTATCCCGACCGCCCCTGCGGCAAGCCCGAAGAATTTGTCCATTAGACTTGCAGAACCTTCTTCTTCCCTGCGAAGGCACGCCTGGCCTTCGCACCCTGACCCCTTGTGTTTGGCCATTTTATCACCATATCACCAATCTAGTTTTATACTATCTTTTTGTAGTAAAAACTTATAAGCTTATGCCCCAAACAGAAGGATTCACGAAGAGACAGATTCTATCCACAATCTTCTGGGCAGTTGCAGGCATTCTCATTATCCTCGCAAATCCCGTTCCCGCAGGGCCTACAGATAGAGCCGCACGTAGCTGCAATGCATGTCCCGTTCTCCATTCCGGCCATGGGGACCTCAACCAAACCTGCACAGCACGCTATATCCTCAATGCTGCACTGGTAGTTCTCGTCCCTGCACTCCGTCTCCTGGCAGTCAGCCTTAATCAGAAGCTTTCCGTCCGGATAATACCAGCCCTCGTCCCCTGTTCCTGCATACATGCATTCTGGTTCTCCCTTCGCAGGGTCATAGCATAGCATTCCCCCACCCACCCAGTTTTCCGGCCAGGGGTCAAACGATTCCAGGCCCTCACAGCAGCCATATTGGTATTCAGGCGCGACTGCCCCGCTCGTGTATTCGCCCTCTGCAGCGCACTTCGCCTCAATACAAGCACCGTTCTCGCATCCATGCTCACAATACTCGCTCTTGTTTTCCCTGTTCCCGCACGAATCATACCAGTAGACATGCCCTTCGTAGCACCTGTGCTCATACTGGGACCTGCACGGTTCCTTTTCGGGCGCGCAGCACACCCCGCTGTAAGGACAGTAATATGAAGCCTTCTCATATCCCTCCCTGCATACTGAGGTTGAAACGGTCTCGGCCTGTATCATTCCTGTCACAGAATCCGTTGTTGATGCCGTGCTCGTTGAGCCACCGCCGGATGCCGATGTCGGGTAGATGCAGTATCCGCCCATCTCCTCGCAGGTTCTCACGCCCTTGCAGAAACCCTGCTCACACCCGTTCTCACAGTATTCCTTCTTCTCCTGGACGTGGCCGCACGAATCGAACCAGAACACATGGCCCTTGTAGCACATGCTCTGCGCGTGGGACCTGCACCTCTCCCTCTTTACGCACCTATAAACTGGAGATTCGCCAGGGCACCTCTCCTCAAAATTTGTCGTGAATTCAGATGAAATCATTACCTGGCCGCTTTCAACAGTGACTGCCTTCTGGGCAGTGGCATCTGTAACGGCGAAGGGCATCCCTGTTATGGCGCCGGTTATGCTGTTCGCGCACCTCAGGTAGAGGACCACCATCTCATACCCGTCAGGACAGGAGCAGTTGGGTTTCTCCCTGTATGACGCGTCAGTGTCACATACCCTTCCCCCTATGCACTCACCGTTGGAGCATCCCAGGGGACAGTATTCCTTCTTGTCCTCCCTGTTCCCGCAGGAGTCATACCAGAACACATGGTCTCCGAAGCATGCCGACCTGTGGAGGGACGTGCAGTTCTCAGGGTCAACGATTATCCCCTCCTTGAAAACACATTCAACTATCTTCCCTTCCCAGTCAATCCAGGCCCTGACAACCAAACCCGTGGAGGGGTCTGTCAGGTTGATGAAATAGAACTCCTTTGCCTCTACGGTTAGCTTCCCGCAATCCTCCTTGACCTGATCAAGTATGCCCTCTGCCTCTGAAGCGCTGTAATGGACTATGCTCAGCTCTGCGTTGGGGTGCTCCTCAAGGAAATCATTGACCATGGGTATGGCCCTTGCAAAGGCAGTGGGATCGGATATGCAACCTGAACTGAATACAACAAGAACTGACAATAACAATGGAAGAAGGATTTTCCCCCCGTGCATACTATTGTATTGTCCCCAATCTCTTATAAAAAGGGCGTAAATTCTCCGGTTCGCTGCTACGTCTTCTTTTTCGGTTCGGGCTCTGCATGGAACTCGCAGTAAGGGTCACCCAGGGCCTCGCATTTTGTCTCCGTGCATAACATCGGCCTGTTGAATATGATTTCAGAGCCCCCGGCTATTATGGAGGCGAGCGAATAGCACACCGGCTTCCTGGGTTTTTCGTAATAGAGGTGGTTGAAGCAGTTCCTTACCCTTATGGTAACCTTCCATTCCTTCCTGTTTATGTCTACAAGTTCGGATTTCCCCCACCCCCTTTCAGGTATCTGGTGGATTAGTTTCTTTATCGCCATGTCGGTCGTCAGGGCGCCCAGCATCTTAACAAAGGTCCTGCTGAGGGTTCCTACAGCCTTCTTGGTGGTCTCCTTGCATTCATTGTATATTATCGACTTTGATGTCGGGCCTATGGTATTCTCGAACTCCCTCTGGAAGAGGCCTGTCCTTCCCAGCATCACTATGCTCGAGCTCACGCCGTCAAAGAATATCTCACCCTTTGCCTGGTCATGCTTTATCTCCTTCTTCACGAGCCTCTTCCTGCTGGATTTGGGCTTCAGTGGCTTAATGAATCTGGCTTTCTTCCCTGTCCTCACAATCTCGAACACGCATGATTCAGCGCCCATTATAGAGCACTCCTTCTCAACACATTCACATTCCTCATCAAAGATGACTGAGAACATCCCCCCGATGAGACCCCTTAGTGCATGGCATACAGGAAACTTAATGTCCCTGTATCCCATGGTGTTGTAGGAGTTCCTTACCGAAACCGTTATTGTCTTGTCTTCCTCGTCTATGTAGATTATTTCAGGCGCGCCGAACCCCCTCGCAGAGATGTTCCAGAGAAGCTTCTTGATGATTTCCTGCCTTCCTTTCGTCCTCTTCATTACCTCCTGCGCGAGAATAGTCCCTGAATAGAAGGCAGACTGATACATTATGGTCCACGCGGACTTCCCTATTATGCTCTCGAACCCCCTCTGGAGGTCGGCGTGGTAATACCTGTTCGTCACCTCGCACGCTATCCCGTCAAAGAAGGCCTCGCCAGTCTTCTCATCGAGCTCGATGAAAAGCTTCTCCATGCTTATAATTTGTGAAAAGGGGATAAAAACACAACAAATGTTTATATATAAACACAATAATATAACACAAAACCAGACAGACGACTTTAACCAATTGAACCAGGTCGTCATTCCAATGATGGGCCCGTAGCTCAGTCTGGTCAGAGCACTCGACAAACACTGGTTTTAGAAAGCCAGGATATTTGGGTGAAGCTCTTAACCGAGGTGCCAGGGGTTCGAATCCCCTCGGGCCCACTCATTATTTTTAAATCCGATATCCAATTGTTTATTGTTCATGCTTTGCATGGTGCCGGTTGTTCACTTTTTACCGGCATGCTTATATACCCTGAACATGCAACGTAAAACAAGGGAGGTGAAAGAATGGCCGAAAGGCGCAAGAGATACAATTTCAAGGAAGGAGAGATACCGGACCCGGAATGGATAGCAGAGATTCTCGTTACTGTCAGGAAGGAGGTTCCAGGTCTTCTGAGGGACATAATAAACATCCTCTACAGCGAGCAGTCCGCAAAGAACATGGGCAAAGCCGTGGGAGTCTACTACAAGACCCTTCAGGCAAACGGCATACCAAAGGAGATTGCGCTGGAGATGACAAAGGGATACGTGATTGACCTGAGCAGGATGTTCAGCAAGAAGAACTTTGACATTAACGGGCACTTCGGGGGACACCAGCATGGCTGATAGCAAGGCAGGGAAGGCCGTTGTTTATATGAGGACCCTTCCTTCGGTCCTGCTCATCATGGCGAAGATGGCAGGCGTATTCATAGACTTCAAGCTGAGCCAGCGGAGCTCGAGGAAGCATTTCAGGCAGGGGCTCATTGATGCAGGCCTTACCAGGGAGGAGGCCGACAGGATATCGGGAGGTTGCTTCGATGGAGGAGATGAAGAAGCTCAGGAAGAGGTTTGACGAGCTCCAGGAGAGGTTAGAGAGCATAGAGAGGACGATACCCCTCGCCTATGAGCTGGTGCATCTCAGCGAGAGGCTAAACATCCCCCTCAACCTCTACAGCGGCCAGCTCAAGCAGCTCACCCTGCTCAATTCCCTCAGGGAGATTGCTCCGGAGCTGGAGAAGGACGAGATATCGCGCCTGATAATCCAGTCCCTGCTCTCTGACAGGAGCCTCAACATATCAGTGATAACCGCGAAGGTAAAATCGCAGAGGGGGAAGGCAAGCAGGAGGATAATAGCAGAGAGGCTCGAAAGATTAGAGACACTCGGGATAGTGGAGTACACCATCGGCATGAACAACGAGAAGCTCTACCGCCTCAGGAGGCAGGAAAAGTAATAATCAATCCATTTTTATTCTCCCGGGAGAATTATCAACATGAAGCTGTCCGTTAGGAAAGGTTTCTCGTTCGGGCTGACCTCTGCAATCATAACAACGCTCGGCCTTATCGTGGGCCTGTATTCAGGGACGCATTCAAGGATTGTCGTCATAGGGGGGATACTGATAATAGCGATAGCCGACGCCCTCTCTGACTCGCTTGGAATCCACGTGTCAGAGGAGGCGGAGAACAAGCACACCGCAAGGGAGGTTTGGGAATCCACTCTCTCCACCCTCCTGTCCAAGTTCTTCTTCGCATTCACCTTCGTCATCCCTGTCCTGCTCCTCGAATTGGGCACCGCGGTAATCGTGAGCATCGCCTGGGGGATGCTCCTCCTCTCTGCCCTCAGCTTCAGGATAGCCAGGGCAGGAAAGAACAATCCATGGAGTGTGATATCAGAGCACCTCGCCGTGGCCCTGCTGGTCATAGCGGTGACGTTCTATCTCGGCCAGTTCATATCAGCGGTTTTCGTCTGATACCAAGGTTTAATAGCATTGTTTCCAATTATGAACATGGCCGAGGTCAGGGTCCTGATAGAGGGGTATGCGAAAAAACTTGAAAACGGGTTTTTGGCAAGCTCCACCACCTGCCTGATTACCGCAGGGGATAAAAAGATAATCACGGACCCTGGCTGCAACCGTGAAAAACTATTGGAAGCGCTGAAAAGGGAAGGATTGACTACAGATGACATTGATTATGTCTTCTTATCCCATTGCCATATTGACCACATCATGCTTGCAGGGATTTTTGAAAAAGCAAAATTCATAACCTTTGACAGCAATCTGATGTATGACAAGGACCTTTTTGTTGAGTTTGATAAGCACGTGCTGGGAAAGGACATTGAAATCATTGAAACACCAGGACATGCAATCGAGCACATCTCGCTCCTGGTCAATACCCCAAAGGGGAAGATAGCAATCGCTGGTGATGTAATCTGGTGGGTTGAGGGGGAGGAGCAGGTTTTTGATATAAATCAGAAAGACCATGCGAAGGCAAAGGGGATGGACATGGAGAAATTAATCGAAAGCCGGAAAAAACTTTTGGATGTTGCTGATTTCATAATCCCAGGGCACGGTAAGATGTTCAAAGTGAATAAGTAACATTTAAATAACATTTGTTATAATATTATTACATATGTTACAAAAAGATAACAGATACAGGATACTGAGGATGTTCTTTGCAGACCCCCTCCCAGATGGGATAGGCTTCCAGCTCAGGGAAATAGGCAGAAGGGTCGATGTTGCTCCCGCTTCTGTCAAGAAATACCTGACAGACCTGGAAAATGAGGGATTAATCATCAGAGAAAAGCACAGGATTCATGGATATCCGGTCTATTATGCAAACAGGGACAATGAATATTTCAAATTCCTAAAGAGGCTGGATACTGTCATCAGCATAAGGGAGAGTGGCCTGCTGGAATATCTGTCAGACGAATGCATGCCTGACGTTATTGTTCTGTTCGGCTCTGCTGCAAAGGGAGAAGACCTCAGGGACAGCGACCTGGACATCTTCCTGCAATGCAAAAAGGCAGAGCTGAACCTTGGTAGGTTCGAGAAGATTCTGGAGAGGAGGATTAATCCCCTCTTCGGCAACTTCAATGAACTGAGCAAGGAACTGAAGAATAACATCTTGAATGGGATTATGCTTAAGGGATATCTGAAGGTGTTCTGAAATGAATCTTGTAAGGGTAACCGCTGACAAGGAAAAGGCAGAATCCATTCTGAAGATGGTGGAAACAACACTGGAGATGATCAGGAACGTTGACAAATCCAGATTCCCGTCAAACGTGACAAAGGAATACTATGAGGTAATCCGGGAACTTATGAGCATCATCCTGCTGCTTGATGGCTACAAGACGGCTGGGGAAGGTGCCCACAAGAGGATGATAGAATATCTTGAAGCCGGATATAAGGAATTCCATGGCAATGAGATATCGCTGATTGATGATTTGAGGATAGTCAGAAACAAAATCGCTTATGACGGCTTCTTTGTCAGGGCGGATTATGTTGAAAGAAACCTGGCAGGCATCCGGGAGATAATAAGGAAGCTGAAGAAGATTATCAGCAGGAAACTCGGCCAGGAGGAAATCAACGCATTTTAATACAAAAAACAAATCTAAAATGTGATGGAATGGCCCCTGTGAAGATGCTCATACTGGAAGTTGACTACTATCTGGATAATGGCAAGCCTGTCATAAGGATGTGGGGGAAGACGCAGTCAGGGAAGAGCGTCGTGGTCCTGGACGACACCTTCAGGCCATATTTCTACGTGGAGCCCCTGAAGGACATGAAGGAGCAGGAACTCTCTGAGCTGAAGAAGAAGCTGATGACCATAGAGGTCGAGACGAGGAAACCCAAGAGGATAGAGCTGGTGGAAAGGAAGTTCCTCTCAAACCCCAAGAGGCTCATGAAGATATACGTTGAGAATCCCAGCGACGTCCCCAAGTTCAGGGACCACGTGAAGGAATGGAAGGAGATAAGGGAGGAGTATGAGTATGGGATTCCGTTCTACAGGAGATACCTGATGGACAGGGGAATCCGTCCCATGGGATGGATAGAGGCCGAGGGAACCAAGGCAAAGTCAAAGCTGATGGCAGACATCGTTATCAGGGCAAAATCAATAAGTCAGATTGATTATGAGAAGCTCCCCCCGATGAGGACCCTTGCCTTTGACATAGAGACCGTTGACGAGGATGACGAGCCCAGGGCCATAATGATATCCCTCGCAGACAGCACGGGGTTCGAGAAGGTCCTTACATACAAGAAGGTTTCTGGTTTCAGGGGAGCGGAAACCCTCAAGGACGAGGCCGGCCTGCTCAGGAGGTTCGCTGAGCTCATGAGGGAGAGGGACCCGGACGTGGTGGTGGGATACAACACGGACAGGTTTGATTTTGACGTGATATCTGCCAGGGCCTCGAAGCTCGGCGTTGAGCTCCGGCTGGGGAGGGACGATACAGGCCTCGAGTTCGTCAGGAGGGTTGGCGTTTCTGCGGCGAGGCTGGCAGGGAGGGTGCACGTCGACCTGTATGATTTCGTTTCAAAGATAATGAGCGATAACCTCCTGACCGACGTCCTGACCCTCAACAACGTTTCAGAGGAACTGATAGGGAAGGGTAAGAAGGGGATGTCCTGGAAGAGGATAGCAGAGCTGTGGAAGAGCGGAAAACTGAGGGAAGTTGCCGAATACTGCCTCTGGGATTCGAAGCTCACGCTGATGCTCTCGAGGAACATACTGCCCCAGGTAACGGAGATGTGCAGGGTGACCGGACAGAGCATGTTCGACGTATCCAGGATGACGTATGCGCAGCTGGTCGAGTGGCTGCTGATTAGGAGGGCCCATGAGATAGGTGAAATCTCCCCGAACAGGCCGAAATATGAGGAGATCATGAAGAGGAGAAGGTATCCTCCATACACGGGAGGATATGTCCACACCCCCAAGGAGGGGCTCCACGACAAAATCGCTCTCTTTGACTTCAAGAGCCTTTATCCCTCGATAACGATAACCCACAACATCTCACCTGAGACTCTTGACTGCATGTGCTGCAGGGGCAAGGCAGAGAAGGAGAGGGTTCCAGAAAGCGAGCACTACTACTGTAAGTCAAGGAAGGGCTTCATACCGGCCATAATAGAGGAACTCGTGAATTCCAGGATGGAGATAAAGAAGAGGATGAAGAGGGAGAAGCCAGGAACCCTGGCCTACCGCTCCCTTGACAACAGGCAGAACGCCCTGAAGATTCTGGCCAACTCGAGCTACGGTTACTATGGCTACGCAGGCTCGAGGTGGTATTCCAGGGTCTGCGCGGAATCCATAACCTCCTTCGGAAGGTTCTACATAAAGAAGGTCATAGAAAAAGCGGAGAAGAATGGCTTCCCCGTGATATACGGTGACACTGATTCCCTCTTCCTCAAGGTGAAGAGCATGAAGCAGGCGAATGAGTTTCTGGAGAAGGTCAACAAGTCCCTTCCCGGAATAATGGAGCTCGACTTCGAGGGATTCTACAGGTCAGGCCTCTTCGTGCTTGCGAAGACAGGGAAGGCCGCGAAGAAGAGGTATGCCCTGATAGACAGGAACGACAGGATAATCATACGGGGGTTCGAGAGGGTCCGCAGGGACTGGTCCAACATAGCGAAGGAGACCCAGGAGAAGGTTTTGAGGGCAATCCTCAAGGACAGGTCACCCGAGAAGGCGGTGAGGATAGTGAGAGAAACCCTGAAGAGGATAAGGTCAGGTAACGTCAGCATGGAGAACCTGGTCATATTCTCCCAGCTCACCAGGCCAATAGACCAGTACGAGCAGGTGGGTCCTCACGTTGCCGCCGCGGTGAAGGCAATGGACAGGGGACGCCACATCAAGACAGGCTCTGTGATAAGCTACATAATAACCAAGGGGACGGGAACGATATCCCAGAGGGCAGAGCCCTCAGAGGACGCGAAGGACTATGACCCCGAATACTACATACACAACCAGGTCATGCCCGCTGCGATGAGGATACTTTCAGGCCTCGGCTTCTCAGAGGAGGAGATACTCTCCGGCAAGAAGGAATCCCAGCAGTCCATAGGCAACTACATAAAGCTGGGTAAATAATGGTTTAAATTGTTTGGTTCAAATTCTCTTACATGAACAGAGAAGAGGCACTGATAAGAAGCATGTGGGTCGGCGCAGGCGAACTATGCTCTTTCCTCTACTGCCCCATGCAGCCGTATTACAAAATACAGGGAAAGGAGGGGAAGGAGATGAGGCATCATCGCAGAGGTGAAAGGAGGCACAATGAACTTGATATTGCCATAAGGATGCAGGAACAGGATACTTCCGGTGATTTAAAAGCCTTTACTACCATTGAAGAACCGGCCATCCAGGAAAAACCAATTCCAGTTACGTGGGAAAGGCCCAAACCCCTGAAAACCCGGGAGATGATTGAGAAAGACCTCACAGAAAGATTGCTCCCCTTTGACAACATAGCGCCCAAAAAAAGAATATCTTCAAGGAAACACATGATAATGGGCGAACCCGATCTCTTCATGGTATATGAAGACGAACTCGCGGGCTTCATTGTACCCATTGAGGTGAAGACGGGAAGACCCCCGAGAAAGGGAATCTATCGTGCGCACATGATTCAGGAGGCAGCATATTGCATGATTATGGAATCCGAAGATTCTGCCGAGTCTAATCACAGCGAGCTCTGTTTCGGCATCGTGTATTATCCCTGGGCAAGGGAAAAAAGGATAAGGTCCTTTGACATGACCGATAAGATAAGGCACTGGGTCCTTGATACAAGGGACGAGATTGCAAGGATGAAGGTTTACAGGAATGATACCATTAAAGGTCTACCAAGAGAGAAATACATACCCCGTGTTATAAAATCATGCCGGGGATGCGAATTCAACTATTTCTGTCCGGATCCCAACAACCGGTCAGCCACCGAAAAGGCTGAGTACGTAGTTTAGCCCGTAGAACCCGGCGAACGCCAGTATGGTGTAGGCAATCGTCCTTCCTATGAAGGTGGCGAGGAGGAACTTCCTCACGTCATACTTGACAACCCCTGCCAGGGCCCCTACCACGTCGCTGGGCAAGGGGGTCGCTGAGAAGACGATTATGACAGGAAACATGCCATGCTTCTCAATCCATTTCTCTGCACGCTTTATCTGCTTCCCGTATTTCTTCCTGAGGGCCTCTCTCCCGCCCCTCCCGAGCATGTAGCCTGTAAGCTCCCCTATGGTCGCGCCTGCCGCGCCCGATATTGCCACCAGCCATGGGTTGAGTATCGCCCCGAAGGTGAAGACGATTATGAAGGAGGGGACAGGAAGGATGATGCTCGCGTTTCCTATCAGGGAGACTATGAATATTCCGAGATATCCCCATACCCCGATGACCTCGTTGGACCATGCAATGAACTGCGCTATCCACTCCGCGAACGCCATGATAATATTTAATTCCTTCGGATAAATATCTGTCATGCCGGTCGAAACCAGAAACCTGAAGGTCAGCTCAAAGGGAGGGACTGACATAATCAACATAACGGAATCCGTCTCCAGGGAGATCTCCAAATCAAAGATAAAGGACGGGATAATCAACATCTTTGTTTCAGGCTCCACAGCCTCACTCTCCACCATAGAGTTCGAGCCCAACCTCGTCTCTGACTTCACGGACGCGATGGAGAGGCTCGTCCCCTCAGGCATAAGATACAGGCACAAGGAGACCTGGGGAGACGACAACGGAAAGTCCCATGTCAGGGCGACCCTCATGGGACCCAGCCTGACCGTCCCCTTCAAAAACAAAAAGCTGCTCCTCGGGACTTGGCAGAGTATTACGTTTTTTGATTTTGACACGAAACCGCGAGAAAGAGAAATAATATTACAAATTATTGGTGATTAACAAGATAATATTTATATCTTTTATCGTGTTTAATTTTCTTAATTTCGTTTTTATTCATAAGATGTTGTAAATGATGATATGTGGTCCATAAAGTAACATTAATAATATTTCTCAATTCATATGCTGTTTTAGGCTCATCCTTCAATGCATTTTTAATCATTTCCTTTGTTTCAAACTTTTTTCGTTGCTTCCATTTTCTATTTCTAAAACCAACATAAGATTCCATATAAGATAATTTTCTTCCAACATCCATAAGCGGAAATTCTTTGATTAAAATTCTAGAATCGTTAAAGAAGTTATTCACACCAGATGGCTTGAGAGTGAATGAATAACCATCCTTTTTCATCTTAAATCGCTTTTTCATTGTAGATAAATTATTACATCCATAATCTAGCGATTTAACTAGATTAAATAGATCTAGAAGAAAATATCTATTGGATGATAAAAATCTAACAGATGCACTGACATTTCCATCATCATGAAGAAAAGACAATAAAGCAGCAACTTTAAAATTTTTATCACCATTTAAGATTTTCTTTGGTATCCTGCATTCACTACTTAAGAAATTATCAATCTTGTAATATTGAGAAACAACGGTTGTAAATATAGCTGGAACATAATGTCCTCTCTTAGAATTAGTTTCATAATTACCAAATACATATTTTATAAGTTTGATAAATCTTTCTAACTCACTATATCTTTTTTGGGAGTAGAAAAACTTGTTTGCCGATTTACTTCCATCACACATAATATGTATAGCTATTGATGCAAAAACCGGTGTGACTTTTACCGGAAGCTTAGGATTCTTAATAATTATTTTACCTGAAGATGAAATATATGATATTATGTTCCTTTCAATTCTAGTTAGGCCAAAATTAATTTGATTTCCAATCTCAAATATCATCCATGCCGGTATATATCTCGCTCTTTTCTTATAATGCCACACTATCCTATAATCTGTATTAATCCTCCTGTCATATTTCCCAGCCCTTTCTTGTAGAAATTTAGCTATTTTCCCAGAACCATTAAAATAAGATTCAGCTTCTCTGAAAAAAATCTTTCTAACGTCATCATTCAAGCGAATTGAAATAAATTTTAACGGAAATTGCCACCAATGTATTTCATCGTATATCATCATTGAACTTAAACAACACCGATTATAAAGCTAGTGATACCTCCTTTCCTCTATTCCGCTACAATATTGTTGCTGTGGAGGGAGATAGTCCTCCAGATAATCGGGGAATAATCACTCATCGCTCGCTGTCGTCACAATCGGCTTTTCCTTCACTATTATGGTGTGCTCTGCCTGGGAGCAGGGCTTTCCCTCCACCTCCCTCAGGACGGGATAGCCCTGTAGCGCCATGGCCTGGTCGAGCTGCCTCAGCGACATCGCAACCTTCACCGGGGAGAACCTTTTCACGAGCCACCTCTTCGCAAAGGGTAGCTTGTGGTATTCTTTCTCGGCAAGCTCTAGAATCTTCCTTGCCTCCATGAGACGGACAGGCCTTCTCTGGAGGTAGCTGTATATTTCAGTCACCCCGGATTCCTTTATCATGCCATTGGTCCGGCAGGCGAACGGCTCCAGCGCAATGACAGAACCCTCCTCAATTGCTACGTCCATGACGTTCCTGACGTTGGGGATGGTTGGTTGGCCGTGGAAGACGAACCTGTCCAGGCCGTGTCCGGTCAGGTTGACTATCAAACCAACGCCCTCTGCCTTCGCAGCCTCCTCGATGATGTTGCCTAGGTCAGAGACCAGAATCCCTGGCCTGATTGCCTTTATCCCTGCCTGGAGAATCCTCTCGTTCGCCTTTACCAGGTCATCATTCTCAGGGGAGTAGGTGAATGCCATGTCCCCTATGTATCCGTCAACATGGACGCCAACATCAACCTTGACAAGATCGGAATCTTTTATCTCTGTCGTGTCGTTGAAGCACGGCGTGTAGTGCGCGGCGATGTCGTTTATGGACACGTTGACAGGGAATGCAGGCCACCCACCGAGTTCTGCTATCCTGCTTTCGATGAGCTCGGCTACTTCAAGAACCTTTACGCCGGGTTTCATCACCTTCAGGGCTTCCTTCCTGACGGCGGCGCAAATCCTTCCTGCCTTCAGGTATTTATCCAGAATCTCTTTCTCCATAACAATCTCTCTATAATTGTAGCCCCCATTTAAATATCTCTCCCAATGCCGGATATGGAATGAACCGTTATCCGTGAACGATAGCATGCAACATATCCTTTCCTGTGATATACGTGTTTATATTCCGGCCCAGCAAGTAATATCGGTGATTGAAATGGCAGCTCCCAAGAAGCAGCCCAAGATGCAGAAGAAGATGTAAACTCTTTCTTGAAACTTCTTTTGATTTATCTGCCCTCTTTTTTTTCTATTTTTGATTTTCCTCAAACCGGAATCTCCTTAAAAAACCGATATGCTGAAAAACGATTCTCAAACATATCCTTTCCTTTTTGTTGCGTCTTTATATTTGAAAGGATGAATAATAAAATGGGTGATTATTTTGGCAGCAAAGAAAAAGAAAAAGAAGAAGTAATTTCAGTTCATGGTTCAGCCACCTGGCTATCCTTAATCCTGTTTCTATTCCATTTATGACCCCTTTAATTCCACCGATTCGTCACAAAGAAGATTTTTTTAAAAATAAAATTTCAAAAATCCGATATTTCTTTGAATCCCCGCCTTCTCAAGAAACGATATGCAGCGAGGCATTTACAAAAAAACCAGCTTGATTTTCATGATGCATTTATATTTCAGAAGGTGCAAATAATAACAGGTGATTATTTTGGCAGCAAAGAAAAAGGCAAAGAAAAAGAGATAAGCATTATCATGAAATCATGATGTAGCGCCGCTACATTGAATTTTGTTTCCTTCTTTTTCTTCATTCTTTGATTAAATCCCCTCCCGGGACTATCTCAAATTAATTAACCCGCGAAACCCATTATAAATATCTGGAAACGCGTGGGCATCATGGAAAAGCACCTGACCCGGGGGGAGAAGCTAATTTACTCCACCAAGATAAGCAGGAGGTCAAAGATTCCCAGGTATGCCGCTGCGCTGCTCCTGGTTGCGGCAGCCCTTGCCGTCTACACAAACTACCCTTTCTATTCATACCTTGTTTGGCCTCTTGCTGCCATTGGGGTTCTTTTGCTCGTGCTCTCCGAAATACTCCTCTTCAGCAACAGGCTATACGTGACCAACAATTCGGTATCCGAGAGGGAGGGCCTGCTCAGAAAGAAGGTGAGGAGCCTTGACACAGAGGACATAGTCAACATAACAATAACACAGGGGGTCTGGCAGAGGATGCTGAAATACGGAGAGATAAAAGTCAACACCGCCGAGTCAAGGATAGAGGAGATAACCTTTCATTGCGCTGCAGACCCCTACAGGGTCAAGAGAATCATAGAGGAAAGCATGAGGAACCTCTCCACCCGGCGCCTGCAAGGGAACCATCCGAGAGGCATTTAAATCATCCAAAGACCAAATAGCATGGGGATGATTTAAATGGCAGCAAAGAAAACAGAGAAGAAGGGTCGATGTTGTTCCTGTTGTTAAGCCCTTTCCTCAATCCTTCTTATCGCGTCCATCAGTTTCCGGTGTATCTTCCCGTTAGATGCCAGAATGTCCCTGCTCTTCAGATTGAAATCATTCCCCTGGAAGTCCGTCACCCTCCCTCCGGCCTCCCTGACCATAAGGCTCCCAGTTGCGGCATCCCAGGGGCTCGTTCCCGGAGCAATATAGCACCCGGCCCTTCCAGATGCAACATAAGAAAGCTCAAGAAGGCCTGAGCCCAGCCTCCTCATGTCCCTCGATTTGAGCTTCAGGTCGGCGTAAAGGGCAGATGACCTCTCTATGCTCTCCAAATCGTTGCCGTGGCAGTAGAGGAGGACCAGTTTCGAAAGGTTTCCCTCCCCTGAAACGCGTATCGGTTTTCCATTGAGGGTGGCTCCCTTTCCCTTTTCTGCAAAGAAGAGTTCCTTCGTTACCGGGGCGTAAACACCTCCCATAACCATATCATCCCCCCTCGCAACCCCCACGGATGTGTTGAAGACCGGATTAGTCATGGAATAGTTGGTCGTCCCGTCCAGCGGGTCAATCACCCACGTGTATTCAGATTTCTGACCGCTCCGGCCTGACTCCTCTGCAAGGATACCATGCCCGGGGAACCTTTCCCTTATGATGGATATTATCTTCCTCTCCGCTATCCTGTCAAACTGCGTCACGATGCTGCTAGGACTTTCCTTCACTTTTATGTCAAGGTGCCTGCCGAACCCGCGCATAAGGATTTTGCCCGATTCCTTCAGCGAGGTCATTATAACCTTCTTCATCTCCTTCTCCAGGGACATGAATATAATTGTTCCGGTCCATTATTAAGTTATGATAAGGTATGAGCGCGCCCCGGACCTCGAGCAGCTGGCAAGGGACATCGTCATAAGGACTGGGATGAAGCACATAGATCTTACCAGGATTGCGTGCGTCAGGAGCAAAGGCTCCCGCAGCAGGAGGGTCATAGCGAGATGCCATGCCCTGTCCCGCATATTCCAGCACGCCCTGGGGATAAGGGCACACTACGTCATAGAGGCGGTATCAGAGCATTTTGACCCCCTCTCCGAAGAGGAGAAGACAAAGACAATGATACATGAGCTGATGCACGTCCCCAAATCCTTCCGCGGAGGCTTCCGCCACCACTCAAATTACGTGAACATGAGGAACGTTGAGAAGGTCTATCGTCTGTATCTGGAGGGCTCATGAAATTCAGCGAAAGGGTCTATCGGGAGACGAGTCTTATACCGAGGGGGAGGGTTGCCACCTATTCCCATATTGCAAGGAGGGCCGGCTCGCCCGGAGCATCGAGGGTGGTTGGAAACGCCCTGAACAAAAACCCGAATCCAGGGAGGGTTCCGTGCCACAGGGTCGTTCGTTCTGACAGGAGGCCCGGAGGATTTGCCAGCGGAACCAGGGAAAAGATAAATCTCCTGAAGAAGGAAGGCGTCCTTCTTGATAACGGGAAAATCCCTGAGAGGTTCTTTTTGTAATGGATAATCGAGAACGAATCATGCCCACAGGTTGACGAACTCGTTCTCGGATTCAAGCACCAGGCCGTAATTGGAGAATATGGAGAGGCAGTTGGGGCATTTGAATACCATGGGGTCCTTGTTCCATACCTTCCCTGACGTTCCGCACAACGGGCATTTTTCATCCATATTATCACTTGGCGTTTGATATCATTATCTTCCTTTCCTTTGCAGCTGTTACTATCTCCGCTCTCTTCTTCCCTCCGACACCCGAGGATATCACACCCATCTCTTCCTTGGGATTGATTCCCTCAAGGTCCCTGGGGTTGGAAACAACCACTTCCCTGTAACCGAGCCTATTGAGACCACGGACAGATTTGGGGGAGCCATATCCCGGTGAGGGAAGCCCTCCGCGGCCCTTCTCATGGACCCTGAGCTTGGAGTGGCGGCCTCTCGGCCTCCTCCATCCCTTCTTGAGGATTTTCTGGAAGTCCTGCTCCTGTCTCTTGAACGCAGGTCTGGCCTGCTTGCTCCTCTTCCTTTCCTTCAAATCCCTCTTAAGGGACGCCCTGACTACCGTTTCCTTTTTCATGATCATCATTCCTCCCTGATGGCGGTTGCCTTCCGGACCAGGTGTATCCCGTCCTGGAAGACCCTCCGGTCAAACCCCCTGACCTTTGCCATGCTCTCTATCAGGGACGCTGCCTGGCCGACCTCTTCCTTGTTAATCCCCGTGACTATGACGTTGTCCTTCTCGTTCCTTATCTCAACCTCTCCCTTTATCT